>Ga0310694_10000943_pt1 | contig 35258 bp, 16 predicted proteins | sample 174DNAGHGhighgp2_FD_203884 | JGI IMG/M metagenome (GOLD analysis project Ga0310694, IMG submission 203884) | Sheep rumen microbial communities from Palmerston North, Manawatu-Wanganui, New Zealand - 1742 DNA GHGhigh gp2 (v2) (version 2) | ecosystem: Host-associated > Mammals > Digestive system... | reverse complement strand
TAACATATTTGGAGTATACATGCTATATTTTTATCACATAATAGATAACATTCTATTATGTGAATATATCATCCTAAATTATATATTATCTAGATTGTTGTTAGATAATAATTATTCATCGTATTCGTTGGTTATTATTAGGGGAATAGATGGATAGAATTTCATATCAGAGTATAGTTTTAGCTTATATTTGATAGATAAGCAACGTAATTACGTCAGTTAAACTAAAATTTTATACTGCGAAGTTTGAGCTTATAAGAAACAAAAAAGACATAAACCGAAGTTATAATGAAGCTGTAAAAAGAAATTCAGCAAAAAATGGCGACATAACCGCAAGATACAAATTGAAAAAACGGATCGTTCTTTTTTGACGGGCGCACGGTGACAAAGATCCGCTTCGGATCTTTTGCCGGGCAGAACATGATACGTATGAAGTAATGTACTGGAAAGAGGTTAGGCTAATGAACAGACAGAAGAATACAAAAACTATATTAAGCGGTATACTTTCACTTGTTATTGCAGGGTCCTACACAGGTGCCGCATTTTACGGAACAGAAGCAAACGCAGCCGAAGAGGCTAAGACAGAAGCGGTGTCAGGCGATGTGAACGGCGACGAGAGCGTAAACTCATCCGATTTTCTGACAATGACAAAATATCTTTTGGGCAATGACGTTAAGATCGTTAAGGAAAACGCTGACTTAAACAGTGACGGAAAAGTAAATATCATCGATGCTGTACTTTTAACAGGAAAGCTCAGGGGTGACGGAACAGATCCGGCGCTAGAACCAGGTGCTGAACCTTCTGCAGATCCGGCCGGAGAAACAAAGACCATAACACTTAAAGGTGCTTCAGCTGCTGCAGAAGGAAGCGGAGTTAAGGTCGAAGGAAGTATAATTACAATAAGTGAGCCTGGTACATATGCAATAAGCGGTAAACTTGATGACGGTCAGATCATCGTTGACGTTGACAAGACAGCATATCCGGAAGGCGTTGTTGAACTTTCACTTGAAGGCGCAGAGATCACATCGAAGACTACATCACCTGTTTATGTGGCATCGGTTGCTGATGAGTGTGTGATAAAGCTTAAGAAGGGTACCGAAAACGTAATTTCGGACAGTAAGGAATATACCAATGCCGACGGATCAAGCGGTGCCATCTATTCAAAGGATGACCTTAAGATCAAGGGAAAGGGCAGCCTTACAGTAAACGGCAACTGCACAGACGGTATAGTAAGCAAGGATTCAATAAAGATCTTCAACGGTACGGTTACAGTAAATGCAGTGGATGACGGTATCAGGGGCAAGGACAGCGTTAAGATCGGCGACTCTGACGATACTGAATTCACAGATCTTGTCGTTACAGTAAACAGCACGGAAGGTGACGGCATCAGAGCTACAAACGGTTCTGAAGAAGGCAAAGGCAAGGTGATCATCAACGGAGGTACTGTAAATGTAACTGCATATGCTGACGGAATACAGGCTGAGCAGACGTTCACAATGAACGGCGGTGACCTTACTGTAAAGACATATGAGGGCAGCACATACACTGCTTCCGGATCGCAGACAGGCGAAACCACTAATCCGTGGGGCGGCAGAGGCGGCATGGGTATGGACGGCAATGCCAACAAGACTGATGTTTCGGCAAAGGGCATCAAGGCAGTCGGAATCTACGATGAAGCAGGTACCACCTGGCAGTCGGGCGGCGACATCATCATCAGCGGAGGTACTGTTACGGTGGATTCTTCCGACGATGCTCTCCACTGCGGCGGCAGCATGACTCTCACAGGCGGCGTCTTCACGATAGCAACTGCTGATGACGCGTTCCATTCAGATCACGAACTTACGATCGGCACAAAGGATGCAGGTACATACGACGATGTACAGATCTTTGTTTCAAAGTGCTACGAGGGTGTTGAAGGCGTAACTATCAACCAGAACTCAGGTACAGTTTACGTGGTTTCCGGCGATGACGGCTACAATGCCGCAGGCGGAAACGACGGTTCCGGAAACACTGTTCAGGGTCAGTGGGGCGGCGGAGGATTCGGCGGCGGATCTACCGGTACGCTTAATGTAAACGGCGGTCTTGTTGTCGTAAATTCCGCAAGCGGAGACCATGACGCACTTGACTCGAACGGAAACATAAATCTTAACGGCGGATTTGTATATGTAAACGGTCAGGAGCCACTTGACTGCGGCGACGGCGGCAGCTACTCCATTAAGTACAACGGCGCAAGCGTTATCACGATGACTGCCGGCAACACAAACCTGAAGACAGTTTACTCATTCAAGGACGCTTCCGGCAATGTGATCGCATCGTTCTTAGGTGCATCAGGAAATCCGGGACAGAACTGCACAGACTCAACTGCATGGACAGGCGGAACCGTATCAGGCGGAACTGCTGTCTGCGGCGGTAATGTAACTCTCGGCGGAACAGTGAGCGGCGGCACACAGATCACAGCGGCTGCATCATCCGGCGGCATGCAGCCGGGCGGTCCGGGAGGACAGGGCGGCCGTCCGGGAAGAAACTGGTGATCAGCATGGTTTTCTCATGAAAATACGCTGCTAGGGAAACGCTGATTTATTCGTAAATCAGCGTGGGGTTCGGGGCGAAGCCCCGCAAATCCCACCTCCGGAAATCCGGCGAAGCCGGATTTCCGATTTGATCAGTGTTTCCCTAGATATGCAGACAGAAAGAAAATGACCGAAGTTTAAGTGTTAAAACTATAAAAACAGGAAAAAGGCTGCGAACTGATAGTTACGCAGCCTTTTTCAGTGTTTTCTATGAAATTAAAAATTGTTTTTATTCATCATGCTGTCAGCGATGCTTTCGTTGAAGTACGGATAGCCGAACTGGGTCTTCAGATATTCGAGGTTTTTTGAAAGTATCAGTGAGACACCCATCTGAGCCGCACAGAGGATGAAAATTACGATGTACCAGAATGAACCCAGCAGCACACTCAGAAGGATCCCGGCGGCAGCAAAAGCTATTCCGGCGATAATAAGTGTTCTGCGGTTTTCAAGGCATGTTACGGTGAGTACCGATGCAGCGATAATGCCGAGTATGAGAAGTATCGAAAAAGCCGCTGCAGGATTTCTGGTCAGATCTGAAAGTTCACCTTTCGCTATCATTGCTGCAAATAGTCCGAGAACTATGTCACAGGTGTAGATTGCGCTTAGAGAGCGCTTGTGACCGAGATATTTCATACGGTTCTGCCAGAGGAGTTCCTTGTCGTAAAGCTGTGCCGGCTTTTTATAGGTCGATGTTCCGTCACCTGCGGTCGTGTTGTATGATGAATAATATTGTTTGTCCATAGTATTTATCATATCCTTTCAGATGAAATAGTGCTTTATATATTATAATTTGTTTCGGCCGGATTGTCAATATAAATGTTCAATTAAAAAAACACAAATATACAATTTCACCCCGCCGGTTCATATAATCTGCGGGGCTTTGTGTATATTAATTCTTATTGTATAAAAATAGAGGTATTGAATTTACGCGGTTTGTTTATTTTAATTATTTCCCTTGACATTTAAGTGAATATCATTGTATAATATAAATCAGAAAAATGGTATTTTGTTGTATTGTTTTAATTATGAATGATGAGAAAGGAAAATGCTGCTATGAGTATTTTTAAGAGGCTTATTTCAGCTGTGTGTGCTGTTGCAGTGGCAGGCACATTCAGCTTCTCGTATGCAAACGGCAATGCGGGAGAAACAAAACTTAACGCTGCAGTGGATTCAAACAACGATGACTGGCTCCACGCAAAGGGCAGCAGACTTTACGACATGAACGAGAACGAGGTATGGCTCACAGGTGCCAACTGGTTCGGATTCAACTGTAATGAAGCCTGCCCGCACTATCTCTGGAGCGCTGATGCTGATGACTGTCTTACAGAGATCGCTGACCGCGGTATCAACATCATCCGTTTCCCTATTTCAACTGAGCTTATCGTTTCATGGATGAACGGCAAGCCGAATCCGGTAAACAGCTTCTCTGCAAACGCGGATCCTGCATTCACTATCAATGCTGATTTCTGTGAAGCAGACGGCAAGACTCCTGTTGACAGTATGCAGGTGTTCGATATCATGATGAGAAAGTGCAAGGAGCACGGTATCAAGGCATTTATCGATATCCACAGCCCGCACACAGACAACTCAGGTCACAACTACAATCTCTGGTACGGCAAGGCAGGCGTAACAACAGACGTATGGATCGACTCACTCGTATGGCTTGCTGACAAGTACAAGAACGACGATACACTTCTTGCTTTCGACCTTAAGAACGAACCTCACGGAAAGGGCCAGGAAGGCAAGGAAGCTGCCAAGTGGGACGGCTCAAAAGACGAAAACAACTGGGCTTATGCAGCTACAAAGTGTGCTGAAGCTATCCTCGACGTAAACCCTAAGGCACTTATCCTCGTTGAAGGTGTTGAACAGTCAATGAGCGGTGCTATGGAAGGTGACTACTGGGGCATGCCTGACAGACGTGACAACTCACCGTACATTGGTGCATGGTGGGGCGGTAACTTCCGCGGTGCAAGAGAATTCCCTATCAAGCCTAAGCAGGGTACATCACAGATAGTTTACTCACCTCATGACTACGGCCCGTCAGTATATGCTCAGACATGGTTCGACAAGGACTTTACTGAAAAGACACTTCTCGATGACTACTGGTACGATACATGGGCATATATCAATGCTGAAGATATCGGTCCTGAACTCATCGGCGAATGGGGCGGACACATGGACGGTAAGGAAAACCAGAAGTGGATGACTCTTCTCCGTGACTACATGATCAAGCATCACATCAACCACACATTCTGGTGCCTCAATACAAACTCAGGTGATACAGGCGGACTCTGGGACGATCTCGGATTCCAGGCAGGTAAGGGTACAACTATCAAGTGGAACGAACCTAAGTACGAACTCTTCGAGGAAGCTCTCTGGCAGACAAAGAGCGGCAAGTACATCGGTCTTGACCACCAGGTAGCACTCGGCAAGAACGGTATTTCACTTAACGACTACTACGCTAACTACGCAGCAAGCGAAGGAAGCAACCTCGACGGCGGCAAGACTTCATCAGGCAAGCCTGTTGATTCTACACCGGCTCCTACAAAGGAACCTACAAAGGCACCTGCAAGTCCTTCACCGACAGTAAGTGCAACTCCTACAGCTTCACCGACATCTGCACCTACAGCGACACCAACTGCCACACCAACTGTTACTCCAACAGCAACACCAACAGTTACACCTACAGTGCAGCCTTCACCGACTGTAAAGCCGACAGAATCTGCTTCTCCAAAGCCAACAGAATCACCAAAGCCGACAGAGAGCCCTAAGCCGACTGAAGAGCCGAATGCAGAGAAGACTCCTGACAAGCCGAAGGAATCACCGACACCTGGTGTAACAAGACCAACTGAAAAGCCTGAAACAGTTGTTTACGGTGACGTAAACGGTGATGAAAAGGTAGATATCACAGACCTTTCAGTTGTAGCACTTAACCTCGTTGACAAGAAGCCTTTTGATGCTGAACAGACAAAGAGAGGCGACGTTGACGGAGATGGAAAAGTAACACTTCAGGATCTCGCAACGATCAGACAGTTTGTTTCAAAGAAGATCGACAAGCTCGGTCCTCAGTAATGTAATTTAATTCTTTTCATACATAACACAAAGACCCGGAGCGTAAAAAACTTCGGGTCTTTGTCTGACACTAAAAATCTGATTAAAATGATTGAAAGTCATTTTAACAGCGCCGGGTACCGGGGCGAAGCCCCGCAGATCCCGCATACGGTAATCCGCCAAATCCGCATTTCCGATTTAATCAGTGTTTCCCTTGACAGTGTATTTGCTGATACGATATAATAAAGTTAGTTGGTTTTTATATGAAAACATCAGGTATAAGCCCTGTGTGTTCAGAATGAATTACGGAGGTAATCAATATGGGTTTATTTAAGAAAACTACCGCTGTTCTTTGTCTTGCAGCTGTTGCAGGTACCTGCTTCGGCGGATATTCACCTGCATCTGAAAAGGTAAATGACACAGCTTTTGCTGCAGTCGATGACAGTGGTGATGACTGGCTCCATACAAAAGGAAGCCGTATTTACGACATGAACGGAAATGAAGTATGGCTTACCGGTGCAAACTGGTTCGGTCTTAACTGTTCGGAAAACGCACCTCACGGTCTTTATGCAAGAGACGTTGATGACATGCTTCAGAGTATCGCAGATCACGGTATCAACATCATCCGTTTCCCTATCTCAACTGAGCTCCTGCTTTCATGGATGGACGGAGAACCGCTTCCGGTAAGCTCGGTTCAGGCAAGCTACAATCCTCCTAAGGATGAAGTAGGCGAAGACGGTACAGTTACTCCTGCCGGCAAGTACGGCAATATCAACCGTGATTTCTGTGAAGCAGACGGCAAGACTCTGAAGAATTCAATGGAGATCTTCGACATAATCATGCAGAAGATGAAGAAGTATGGCATCAAGGCGCTTGTTGACGTACACAGCCCGGCTTCACACAACTCAGGACACAACTACAATCTCTGGTACTACGAACCGACAGCCGAGGACTGCGACGGTATGGCTACCGGACATTTTTCAGGCAAGGAGATCACATGGGACAACTGGAAGGATTCCATCACATGGCTTGCTGAAAAGTACGCAAATGACGATACCATCCTCGCATACGACCTGAAGAATGAACCTCACGGAAAGCGCGGTTACGACGGCAGCAGCTGCCCTGCAAACATGGCAAAGTGGGATGATTCTACAGACAAGAACAACTGGAAATACTCTTCCGAAGAGTGCGCAAAGTCGATCCTCAAGGTAAATCCGCATGCACTCATCCTCATCGAAGGTATTGAACAGTCACCAAGATTCGACAGAAATGCTACATGGAATACTGCAGACGTATTCCAGCCTAAGGCAGGCGAGGAAAAGTGGTACGGCGCATGGTGGGGCGGTAACCTCCGCGGTGTAAAGGATCTTCCGGTTCTTCCTGAATCAGGTCAGATCGTTTACTCACCTCATGACTACGGCCCGTCAGTATACGCTCAGTCATGGTTCGACAAGGACTTTTCAACTGAAACTCTTCTTGATGATTACTGGCGTGATACATGGGCATATATCAATTCAGATGAAATCGCACCGCTTCTCATCGGCGAATGGGGCGGACACATGGATGACGGCCCGAACCAGAAGTGGATGGAGCTTCTCCGTGACTATATGATCGACCACCATATCAACCACACATTCTGGTGCCTGAACCCGAACTCAGGCGATACGGGCGGACTTCTCGACACTCAGTTCAACAACTGGGATGAAGCAAAATACGGCCTTTTCGAAAAGTCACTCTGGCAGACATCTTCAAGCGGAAAGTATGTTGGTCTTGACCATCAGGTAGCACTCGGCAAAAACGGTGTTTCACTTAATGATTTCTATTCTTCATATGCTAACAGCGAGGGAAGCAACCTTGACGGCGGAAAGAAATCTGACGGCAAGCCGGTAGATTCAACTCCTGCAAGCCCGAAGCCGACAGAGAGCCCGAAGCCGACAGAAAGTCCGAAGCCGACAGAGAGCCCGAAGCCGACAGAAAGTCCGAAACCGACGGAAAGCCCGAAGCCGACAGAAAGCCCGAAGCCGACGGAGAGTCCTAAGCCAACGGAAACTCCGAATCCTTCAGAAAAGGCTGTATATGGTGACGTAAACGAAGACGGAAAAGTTGACGTTACGGATCTTTCAACACTTGCTCTCAGCCTTGTTGACAAGAAGGAGCTCACAGGAAACTCATTCACAAATGCTGATGTTGACGGTGACGGAAAAGTAGGACTTACTGACCTTGCGACAATCAGACAGTACATTTCAAAGAAAATCGACAAGCTCGGTCCTTCAAAGTAATAATAGCTGCATCAGCTAATAAGCACGTAAAGGTGTTTACATAAGAAAAATAATGATCCCCCTCTCAACGAGAGGGGGATAGTTATAAAGAAATAAGAAAGATTAAGGAAAAGTATTATGAAAAGAATAGCAGAATTTCAGAAAGTAAGCCGTGAACAGTTCATAAAGGACTGGAAAGATTCATTTGACGGCGTAAGTGACGAGCAGGCCGGAGCTGTCTACGACAGCATTAAGCTCCCGAAAAGAGCAACATCCGGTTCAGCAGGCTACGACTTCTACACACCGACAGACTTTACTCTTGCTCCGAATGAGACCATCAAGCTTCCTACGGGTATCAGAGTAAAGATAGAAGAAGGATGGATGCTCGGATGCTATCCTAGAAGCGGACTCGGCTTCAAGTACCGCATGCAGCTCAACAACACAGTCGGCATCATCGACAGTGATTACTACTATTCCGATAACGAAGGCCATATCATGATCAAGTTTACCAACGCTTCAAATACAGGACTTACTATCTCCCTTAAAGCAGGAGACGCCTTTGCACAGGGTATATTCACCGAATACGGCATCACCTTTGACGACGACTGCACAGAAGTAAGAAACGGCGGCTTCGGCAGCACAAGTAAATAAATGTACGCTTTCAGCGTATTACCGGTTTTTTCAGGGCAAAACAAAAGCACGCAAACATTATGTCTGCGTGCTTTCTGCTTTATTCTTCTGTATTTTCTGAATAATCAGAATCAGTTTTCTTATCGAGGTCAACGGAAACTTCAGGAGTCTCGTCTTTTCCTTCAGGGAGTTTGAAGTCAGGAGTTTTTTCTTCCGGAATGCCGATGTTTATGTCGGTTTCAGAACGTTTTTCTTCTGCAGAAGGTCTTTCGTCCTTTTCGGTTTCAAGCTCACCGTGAATGAGCTTTTCGAAGTCGTCGCCGTCGATCTTTTCGTTTTCGATAAGGTACTTTGCAACGAGGTGGAGCTCATCGATGTGTTCGGTAAGAATAGCCTTACACTGTTCGTGAGCTTCCGCGATGATCCTGCGTACTTCAGCGTCGATCTCTGATGCAATCTCTTCGCTGTAGTTTCTTGTGTGGCCGTAGTCCTTGCCGAGGAATACTTCGCCGTTGTCATCACCGTAAACAACAGTTCCGAGCTTTTCTGAAAAGCCGTACTTTGTTACCATGTTTCTTGCTACCTTTGTGGCACGTTCAAGGTCGTTTGAAGCACCTGTGCAGATGTCATCGAGAACGATCTCTTCTGCAACACGTCCGCCGAGGAGCATTACGATGGATTCGCGCATCTTTGTTCTTGTCATGTGTGAATCATCGGTTTCAGGTCTTGTAACTGTAAGGCCGGCAGCCATACCACGCTGGATAACTGTGATCTGGTGTACCTTGTCCTGCGTTTCGAGATAATAAGCTGCAATAGCGTGTCCGCCTTCGTGATAAGCTGTGATCTTCTTGTCGCGGTCTGTAACGATGTGTGATTTCTTTTCCGGACCTGCGATAACCTTGAGGGTAGCTTCCTCGATATCTGATTCTATGATAGCCTTTCTGTCTGCACGTGCAGCAAGAAGGGCAGCTTCGTTAAGAAGGTTTTCAAGATCGGCACCTGTAAATCCCTGAGTTGTCTTTGCGATTACCTTAAGGTCAACGTCAGGACCGAGAGGCTTGTTCTTTGCGTGTACTTTAAGGATCTCCTCACGTCCCTTGACGTCAGGATAGTTTACAACGATCTGTCTGTCGAAACGGCCGGGTCTTAAAAGAGCCGGGTCAAGAATGTCACGGCGGTTTGTAGCTGCCATAACGATAACGTTGTCGTTGGCTGTAAAGCCGTCCATTTCAACGAGGAGCTGGTTAAGTGTCTGTTCACGTTCATCGTGTCCGCCGCCGAGACCTGCGCCTCTGTGACGTCCTACAGCATCGATCTCATCGATGAATACGATGGACGGGCTGTTTTTCTTTGCCTGTTCGAAAAGGTCACGTACTCGTGAAGCACCGACACCGACGAACATTTCAACGAAGTCAGAACCTGAGATCGAGAAGAAAGGAACACCTGCTTCGCCTGCAACAGCTCTTGCAAGAAGCGTCTTACCTGTACCAGGAGGGCCCAGAAGGAGAACACCCTTAGGAACTCTTGCGCCTATTTCGTCATATTTCTTTGTATTCTTAAGGAAGTCTACGATCTCCTTAAGTTCTTCCTTTTCCTCATCAGCACCTGCAACGTCATCGAATGTTGTCTTCTTGCCGTTTGAAGGTCTGATGTTTGCTTTGCCGAAGTTAGCGTATTTTCCGCCGCCGCCGGCCTGACGGATCATAAAGAAGAAAAGTGCGATTCCCATTATAAGAAGGAGTATCGTCGGGATGACCGTTATGATCCAGGAGTTGTCCGAACCCCTGATATAGTCTACTTTAACTTCATCGCCGTTATGCTTTTCCCTGAAGCCTGCTCTGTAGTCGGCTATTTCAGAATCTGTATCGTTGATAAAAAGATTTACGTTCGGGACTATATATGTGTTTTTGTCTGAAGAACCTTCGAGATAGTATTCAAGCTCGCCGGTCTTGAGATTGAGTGTATACTCAGTTACATTATACTCATCAAATTCGTGCATTATTTCGGAATATTTCTTTCCCTGACCAGCTGGTTCAAGGTTAGGTATGAGTACCCCGAGAACTATTATTATTACTGCTGCAATCGCAATATAGGTCAGCAGTCCCTTGTTCTTTCTAGGTGTCAATGACATCACTCCTGTCTTTTGTATTTTTACATCAATAAGATTATTTTAACTTGAAAACGATATAAAGTCAAGTATAAAAGGGAATCCCTTTATAATTTCATGGTTTCTTCACAAACTACCTTTATCAGCAGTATTTTTTTTGTACTATTAGTAATTTTAACTCTGTCAGCTGTGCCGGCTTTTTCGATGAAGATTATTCCGGTTTCGTCGGCGGCAAAGCAGAGACTGTCGCGTTCCGTAGCTTCGGTGCAGGTGTTCAGAAGTTTTTTTACCGATGAGGTGAAATTTCTGTTTTCAAGCTTTATTCTGTCGCCCGGAAGTCTGTTCCTGAGCACGATCTCACCGTCTATGCATCCGGCATCGATCATCACAGTGTCCGCAGGAAGAGTTCTGCCTTCGTACTCCTCACGGTCTGCATATGTCAGGGTTACAGTTTTCGTAAGAAATCTGTTTTCGCCTTCTCCGGCCTTTACGCATATGTGTCCGGTTTTTTCCTTTGTCTTCGGTATAGTGACCAGCCGCAGGCAGCCGTCACGGGCTTCGGCGTAAATATCACCCTTAAGGTTGATCTTGCCGCCGCAGAGCACTGCTTTCTCAAGATCGGCTATCCGTCTGCTGTTTACTTCTATCCCGTTTTCTGAAAGAAAACGTACTGTACAGCGTCTGCGCACAGCAGGATGAAGTTTATCAAGACCGCATATGGTATCTTTCCCCGATGAACCGGAGTCAAATGCTTTTCCGGCTTCGAGTTCAATGAAGTTATTGTCGGTGCGGAAATTTTCCGAGTCGGCAAGTATCGTTCTGAAAAGAGCCGGATTGATCTTTTCAAGGACCGGAATTACGTTGTGCCTTATGGTATTCCTTGTGTAGTCATCGGAAAGATTGGTGGAGTCGGTCACAAAGTCCTGACCGCGTTTCGCGAGGAAGGCTTCGATCTCGTTTCTGGTGACTCCGAGCAGAGGTCTTATGATGTTGTCCCTGACGGGCGGTATTCCGGCGATGCCTTTTGTTCCTGTGCCTCGGGTGAGGTTGAATATCACCGTTTCAGCATTGTCGTTGGCATTGTGTGCTGTTGCGAGCTTTTTTCCGTGTGTCTGTTCAGCAAAGAAGCGGTAGCGGATCTCGCGGGCTGCCAGTTCAGTTGACATTTTCATCTTTTCAGCTTCTGCGTTTACATCAAATCTTCCGCAGACAAACGGTACGGAAAGCCTTTCACAGAGATCACGGCAGAACGCCTCGTCCCGGTCGCTTTCCTTGCCGCGCAGGCAGTGGTTTACGTGAAGGGCGGATACCTTTATTCCGAGTTCTTCCCGAAGCTCATTTAACGCAAGCAGCAGGCAGACACTGTCAGCTCCTCCGGAAAGGGCGGTGACAACGTGATCGCCTTTTTTCAGCATATTGAATCTCTGGATGGTACTAAGAATCTGATCAAGCATTTATCAGCCTTCCTTGTTTGCGAAACGTGTGAACTGGCCGTCCCATACCATCTCGACGGTACCGACTTCACCGTGACGGTTTTTGGCAACGATACATTCACTTACGTTCGGCGATGTGCATGTTGTAGGATTATAGTATGCATCACGGTAGAGGAACATAACAATGTCGGCATCCTGCTCGATGGAACCAGATTCTCGTAAGTCTGAAAGCATAGGACGCTTGTCTGTACGTGATTCAGGTCCTCGCGAGAGCTGTGAAAGAAGGATTATCGGCACGTCAAGCTCCTTGGCCATGATCTTGAGCTGTCTTGTGATCTCCGAGATGATAACTACTCGGTTGTCGGTCTTGAGTGTGGAGTTCATGAGCTGAAGGTAGTCGATCACCACAAGACCGAGATTTTTTATTCGCCTGAGTTTGGCCTTCATCTGCTGTACTGTTATGCCCGGCGTGTCGTCGATGAGCATCGGCATACGGCAGAGTGTGTCGGCACTGGAGGCAAGACGCATCCAGTCGTCCTTTTCCAGAAGTCCGCTTCTGAGCTTTTTGCTGTCTACGAGAGCTTCCGTGGAAAGAAGTCGTGTCGCAAGCTGCTCCTTGGACATTTCGAGTGAGAAGACTGCCACCTGTTTTTCAGTTTTTCTTGCAACGTTCAGTGCGATGTTCATGGCAAAGGACGTTTTACCCATGGCAGGACGGGCAGCCAGAATTATGAGGTCTGAACGGTTAAGACCTGTTGTGTATGTATCAAGTTTGGTGAAACCTGTCCTTGCACCGAGATATTTCTCCTTGTCAGGACCGGTTATTTTGGCAAGCTGGTCGTAAGCCCCGTAGACAACGTCATTAAGCGGAGTGAGACCTGTGGTGTCACGTCCCTGACGTATGTCATAGATCTTCTGTTCTGCCGAGTCAAGCAGGGAAGAGGCACTGTAACCTCCCGAGGCGATATCGCTTAAGATCTGCTGTGCTGTTGCTGCCAGTGTTCTTGCGTAATACTTTTCAGCAACAATATTGCAGTAGTCCTCGATGTTTGAAACGGACGGCACTGACTGTACCATTGAGGCAAGATAATGTTTGCCTTCCTGTTCCGTATCAAAGATCTTCATAGCCAGTGCTTCATTCAGAACTGTAACGATGTCCGAGGTGGAACCGTCGGAAAACATTCGCACCATTATTGAGAAAAGCTGACGGTGCTGTTCGAGGAAGAAGCATTCCGGTTTGATCTTTTCGAGTACTACTGCCAGAACATTCGGATCATAAAGAATTGAGCCGAGTACAGACTGCTCGGCTTCAATACTGTGAGGCAATTCAAAACCAGCTACTGTTTGTGTCTGATCGTAGCTGTTTTCCATTTTAAGCCTCTGTTACTTCAACTTTCATTTTTGCGGAAATTCCTGTGTAGAGTCTGATCTCAGCTTCGTATTCGCCGAAGTTCTTGATCTCGGACTTGAGTGAGATCTTCTTCTTGTCTACCTTCTGTCCGTACTGGGCAGCGATCTCATCAGCGATCTGTGCAGATGTTACCGCACCGAAAAGCTTTCCTGAAGAACCTGCCTTTGCCTTTATGAGGACCTTTTTGTCGTTGAGGATCTCAGCAGTTTTCTTTGCTTCGGCTGTGTCAACGTCGATCTTGTGCTGTGCAGATGCCTGCTTTCCTTCAAGGTCGCTTAAGTTCTTTGGTGTTGCTTCAACTGCAAGACCTTTTGTGATAAGGAAGTTTCTTGCGTATCCGTCTGATACGTTCTTTATTTCGCCCTTCTTTCCAGAGCCTTTGACATCCTGTGTAAAAATTACTTTCATTTCAATTCTCCTTCTGAGGTAGTGTTTTAGTGTCTGTCATATTTTCCAGCAGATACTGTTCAATAGCGTCAAGAAGCATTTCCTTTGCCTTCTCAGCGGTAATGTCAGGTATCTGTGCGGCCGCCATTGTCTGGTGACCTCCGCCGTAGTGGAGCTTTTCCACTATTAGCTGGACGTTTACCTTGCCGTATGAACGTCCTGATATATTCATCTTTCCGTCGGCGTCGAATATTACGAATGAAGCGCTTATGTCGCTTATGTTCATGAGTTCGTCGGCAGCCTGTGAGGCGATGACTCTCATGGACTTTTCAAGCTCAGGTGTTGTTTCGACAACTGAGACTGCAAAGCCTTTGTAGAGCTCGGCGGATGAAACGATAGCCGCTTTCATTCTGTAGAAGTCTATGCTGTTCGTGAAGAATTCCTTTACCGAAACGGTGTCCGCGCCCATTTTCTTGAGGTACGCGGCAGCTTCGAAGGTTCTTACCGTCGCTCTTATAACGAAGTTCTTCGTGTCGAGCATTATGCCGGCGAGAAGTGCGTTTGCAGCTTCCTCAGGAAGTCTTGTGAAATCCCTGAAGTAAGGAATGATCTCTGTTACCATTTCCGAAGCGGATGAAGCATTCGGGTCGTGGAAGAACAGCAGTGAGTTGTCTATGTAGTTTACGTCTTTTCTGTGATGATCGATAATTGCAGTGTTCTTTACCTTTTCGTAAAGAGCCTTGCTTTCGAGAAGTGCCTTTTTGTGTGTATCCACGATGATGAGAAGACTGTCAGGCTCGACCATTTCAAGAGCTTCAGCTTCAGTAATGAATGCAATGTCCTGTATCTGCTCACGGGCACGCTGTATAAGTTCCGGAGCAAGATGCGTCTTTTCATTTATTACGATGTATGAAGTTCTGCCGAGTATCGAGATAGCGCATGAAAGGCCGATGGAAGCACCGAGTGCGTCAAGGTCGCCGTTCATGTGTCCCATAATGAATATGGTAGAAGCGTCGTCGATGAGCTTCTGTATTGCGATGGACTTGAGTCTTGTCTTGAGCTTTGACTGCTTTTCAACAGGCTTTGAAAGGCCGCCGAAGAATTCGTAGCCGTTTTCGTTCTTTACAGCAGCCTGGTCGCCGCCGCGTCCGAGAGCCATGTCGAGAGCTTCCTTGGCGAAGGTCTCGCTTTCGGCGAGTGAACTTCCGCCGGCGCCCACACCGATCGAGATGGTGAGCATTATACCTGTTCCGGCACCTGCTTTTCTGATCTCGTCGAGAATGCTGAAGCGTTCTTCAATGACCTTACGAAGATGTTTGTCCTCGAAGACTATCATGAAACGGTCCTTTGAGCATCGCTGGATGAGACTGTTCTGACCGGAAGTGAAGTTTTCAAGGGCCTGTTCAAGATTTGAAAGCACCTTGGAGCGTTCGCTTTCCTTGGTGTTCTGGAAAACTTCCTCGTAGTTGTCTATTACGATAAGTGCGACAGTCGGCTTCTTGTCGTTGTATTCCCTGCGGAGATTCAGGTAGTCCGTGTCATCCCTGAAGAAAAGGATCTCGAAGTCGATTCTGTAGTCACGGCTTTCAACGCATTTTACGCGGTACTCTTTTTCAGCGTATTCAACGGTGAATTCCTTCTGGTCCGCGAGACATTTCTGATCGATAAGGAGAGATTCACAGATGTTCATTCCGTAGGCATCAGTCCCGTCCGAGATGTTTTCGTAAAATGTATTGTTGTACCAGAGTATCTTTCCTGTCCTGTCTGTGATGGCGATAGGCTCAGGTGAATTGTACAGACAGTAGCACTTGACCTGATCGAGACGCCGCTCGATACGGCTGAAGTACTTGTAAATGTTCTGCTTCATCCGGATGACCTGTGAGATCACGAGGAAAATAAGAAGCAGTGTCACCAGCATGTACATGAACGATTCGTTTTCGTTGTATGTGTAAAGCCGCAGTGCTGAGATGAAACAGAGCGTTATCATCATCGCTGACGAAATGGCCAGCGGTATGAACTTAGCTTTTTTCGTGAAGATTCCCCTCCTTTCAATTAGTTACCCCGCATAAAAGCGGGGTTAAAGTGAGACCGTGATTATCAGATCTCCATTATTATAGGAAGGATCATAGGACTTCTCTTTGTTTTGCTGTAGATGTATTCGGAAAGAGCGTCCTTGAGCTTTGCCTTGAGTGAGTTCCATTCCCTGAGGTCGTGGATAGAGCACTGTGCAAGAGTGTCGTTGAGGATCTGCTTTGCTTCATCGATAAGTTCCTCCGACTCACGCACGTAGACAAATCCTCGTGAAATAATGTCCGGACCGGAAACAACTATGTTTGAAGCCTTGTCGATAGCAATAACGACAATGATAAGGCCGTCCTGTGCAAGATGCTTTCTGTCACGGAGAACGATCGAACCTACATCGCCTACGCCGAGGCCGTCAACGAGTATACGTCCGGCAGGAACGCGCGATGTGATCTTCATGTCAACGCCGTCAGTTTCGATGACGTTGCCTATTTCACCGATTATTATGTGATCTTCAGGTATTCCCATGTCAATGGCGAGCTGTGCATGCTTTTTCAAATGCTTGTATTCACCGTGAACAGGAATGAAGAATTTTGGTTTTGTAAGAGCCAGCATGAGCTTGAGTTCTTCCTGGCATGCGTGTCCTGAAACGTGTACTTCATACATTTTTTCGTACACAACTTCAGCACCGGACTTCATGAGTTCGTTTACTACCTTTGTAACGTACTTTTCATTGCCCGGAATAGGTGTTGCCGAGATGATGATGAAGTCGTTGCAGTTTATGTTCACCTTTTTGTGGTCGTTCATCGCCATTCTTGTGAGCGCTGACATCGGCTCGCCCTGGCTTCCTGTTGTTATGAGGACGATACGGCTCGCTTCGTAGCGGTTCATAAGGTCGATGTCGATGATGGTTCCTGAAGGTGCTTCAAGATAACCGAGCTCGATCGCTGTGGTGATAACGTTCACCATGCTGCGGCCGAAAACGGCTATTTTTCTGTCTGTACGTACTGCACAGTCGATTATCTGCTGTATTCTGTGGATGTTTGATGAGAATGTAGCAATGATTATTCTCTTTCCTTCAGCCTTTGAGAAAAGTGCTTCGAAAGAGTTTCCGACTGTTCTTTCCGACTGTGTGAATCCCGGACGTTCAGCGTTTGTCGAGTCAGCCATGAGTGCGAGGACTCCCTTTGAGCCGAGTTCGCCGAAACGTGCGAGATCGATAGGACCGCCGTTTATAGGTGTGTAGTCCACCTTGAAGTCACCCGTGTGTACGAGTACACCTGCAGGTGTGTGGATGGCAAGGCCTACTGAGTCAGGGATCGAGTGGTTTACTGAAATGAATTCAACTGCCATGCAGCCCATTTTTACGGTTTTCTTCGGAGCTACCTCAGTGAGTGTGACTTTTCCTGAAAGTCCGTGTTCCTTGAGTTTTCCGTCAACAAGTCCGAGGGTGAGTTTTGTTCCGTAAACCGGTACGTTTATCTTTTTGAGAAGATAAGCAAGTCCGCCGATATGGTCTTCGTGTCCGTGGGTGAGAACGACACCCCTTACCTTTGCCTGGTTTCTTTCGATGTAGGTGAAGTCCGGGATAACGATGTCGACACCGAGCATTTCAGAATCCGGGAATGCAAGTCCGCAGTCAACGATGAAAATGTCATTTGAGCATTCAAAGGCAGTCATGTTTTTTCCGATCTCATTAAGACCGCCGAGTGGAATGATCTTTACCGGGGTTTTACGGTTATCCTTCTTTGCTGTTTTCATTGCACGGGCTGGTGCATTTGCAGAGGAATTGCCGGGTTCGTTTTTCTGCTGAGATGCCTGTCTGGAATTGTTACGGTTTTCGCCGGAACGTTTGTGATTACTGTTATTGCGGTTCAATTAACGCAAGCCTCCTTATTACGTATTTTAGATTTTGTCAGATTAAATGGCACATCATCTTTGGGTGCAGATCATGTGTACTATCAGAACATAAATATACACACTAATTATAGTACAATAACAGATCAAAGTCAAGGTATTAAGTGGATAAAGGCTATGGCAAAATACACGAATTTCGTGTACAAAAAAACATATTCATTTTAATAATCTCTTTTCGTTTTTGTTAAATTGCATTATTGACAATGATATTTAATTAATGATACCATATAACTATTAATAATGATGTACGGAGGAGACAGTCATGTACGAAACACTTATCGCAAAAGCGGCAGAAGCACGCGGAAAATCATTCTGTAAATACTCGGGATTTGCCGTGGGGGCAGCCCTTTTATGCAGCGACGGTACCGTGTTTACCGGCTGCAACATAGAAAACATATCATACTCACTTACAAACTGTGCGGAGAGGACAGCAATTTTCAAAGCAGTTTCAGAAGGAAAAAAAGACTTTACAGCGATCGCGGTGGTCGGTGCTGTAAAGTCTGAGGATCCTTTTAAGGAAGCGTGTTTTCCGTGCGGTGCCTGCCTTCAGGTGATGAGCGAGTTCTGCGGACCCGATTTTGAAGTGGTCCTTGCAAAGGACGGAAAACCTGAAGTGTATAAATTCTCTGATCTTATGCCGAGGGTGTTCGATTCAAAGTTCTGACCCTTCCGGAGATCACATATTGCCGGAAGGCAGAAAACTGCGGAGTTCTGCCCTGTACAGGCTTTTGCTGATCACTTTGTGTTCTTTGCCTTTTTAAGAACGTTGCCCTTTTCATCTACTATAGTACAGCAGTCGAGCTGCGATGTAAGACTTGAAACAACGCTGCGGCGGAATTCGTTGCGGAGCTCAGTCTGCTCTGCCTTTTCCGCTTCGGTAAGTCCTTCGGGTGTCTTTGATTTACGTGCAAGTTCGTTTATACGCTGTATTTTTTCTTCTGTCATTTTTCATATACCTTTCATAATAGGGTTATCCGTTTTACAAACAAGTCAATTATACTATAATTATATGAACGCGTCAATAGAATGATGATACTAAGGAAACACTGATTAAATCGGAAATCCGGCTTCGCCGGATTTCCGGAGGTGGGATTTGCGGGGTTTCGCCCCGGACCCCACGCTGATTTATGAATAAATCAGCGTTTCCATGAACAAAGGAGCGATACCATGCCGAAAACAGTGCTTGTGACCGGAGCGTCAAGGGGGATAGGAGCCGCCTGCGCGGAGATATTTGCCGAAAACGGCTTTAATGTAATAATAAACTATAATAACAGTAAGGAAAAAGCCGAAGCGCTTGCGGAAAAGACCGGAGGCCTTGCTTATAAATGCGATGTTTCCGATCCGGATGCAGCCGGAAAAATGGTGGAGGACGTTATACAAAAATACGGGAAGATCGACGTTCTTGTAAACAATGCCGGAATATCAGTCACCGGAGTTTTTGATCTTGTTCCCGATGAAGATGCAAAAAGGCTCTTTGACATCAATGTTTTCGGAACGCTAAACTGCAGTAAAAAGGTTCTTCCGTACATGCTTAAGCGGAAGTACGGCAAGATAATAAACATTTCATCAATGTGGGGTCAGACCGGTGCCTCGTGCGAGGTCCACTATTCCGCAGCCAAGGCGGCGGTGATCGGATTTACGAAGGCTCTTGCAAAGGAAGTCGGGGCAAGCGGCATAAACGTAAACTGCGTGGCTCCCGGCATGATAATGACTGACATGACATCCTGCTACACCGATGAGGAAGTGGAGGAAATAAAGGAAGATATCCCTCTCGGCAGATGCGGTGATCCGCGCGACATAGCCGAAACCGTCTTTTTCCTCGCTTCCGAAAAAGCCTCATTCATCACCGGCCAGGTGATAGGTGTAAACGGCGGAATGGTCATATAAGGGAAAAGCTGATCTGTTCATAAATCAGCGCGGAGCTCTGCAAATCCCGCGAAGCCGGAATTACGGCTTGATCAGTGTTTCCCGGGAAGCTCTGACCCGCATATATCAAACTGCACAAATTAAGTTTCAGCGCATTATGCAATATAAAGAGAATAGACAAAGTTCTATTTAAGCTATTGAAGTTTTCATGCCGTTGTGATATATTTGATGTACACAGAAAAACAGCCGGTGCTAACCGGCATTTATTCATTTTGGTTCCATATACATAGAGAAAAGGTGGAGAACAAATATGGATGGCTTAAAAAGTTTATTGAACAGGCGGATTCACCGGTTCGATGAATTTATCAGAAATTTAAATGAAAGAAGAAACAGAAACACCGGGAAATACAGTATGACATGCTTTTTCCTTACACTTCTTTATCCGGTATTCATAGTGCTCATGGCGGAGCTTAATCAGGACAAATATCCCAGCAAGCTTGTGATGTTCATTGTGAACAAACCGATGGTAATGGTCTTCGATATAGTGGTTGCGGCGGCGATATTCGCAGCACTATGCCTGCTGTTCCGCAAGGTGTGGAGAGCAGTTGCGGTCCAGAGCATAGTTTACTTCATGCTTTCGATAACCGAACTTTTCAAGTACGGTACAAACGGCAACCATCTGATAATGACAGACATGAAGCTTATCAGAAGTGTAAAAAGCCTTACTTCTTTCGCTTATATCAAAATAACACCAAGACTTGTGACATATACGATAATCGTTCTTGCGTATATCGCAGTTACATTCTGGTTCAATCCTAAAATAAAGATCAGCTTTAAAAAGAGTGTTGCACCGGCTGCTGCCTGTGCAGGCGCTGTGCTTTCAATGTTCTTTGTAACAGCTTTTTCAACGCCGGTCTACTCATTCTTTAATGTTGACACTACAGCAGCAGACAATGTTTTCATTCTCAATGAGAAGTTCGAAAACAACAGCTTCCTCGCATTTTTCATGCAGACAGCCAGTGAAAATCTTGCAAACAGACTTGAAGAACCTGAGAACTACACTGAGCAGGCAATTTCAGATTTCCTCGGCGATGAGAACAAGGAAAATGCAGAAGTTACTGCCGATGCTGATTTCAAAAGGCCTAATGTCATTGTGGTAATGTCTGAAGCCCTTGCAGATTTCAGAACATTTGACGAACTCAAGGTAAGCGATGAATACTATGCAGGCCTTGATAAGGTAGCTGCCGAGGGACACCGCGGACAGCTCATCGTTCCGACATTCGCAAGCTTCACGGTACGTACTGAGTTCGAACTTCTTTTCGGCCTTCCGGTAAAGTCTCTCAATGACCCGAACATGCCGCAGAGAATGCTTGCTGAACGTGATCAGCCGGCTTTTGCCCGCTACTACAAGTCACTGGGCTACAACACAGCTTACGTTCATCCGTTCCTGAGCTCATTCTACAGCAGAAAGAGAATTTACGGAACATTCGGTTTTGACCAGATGATTTTCGAAGATGACTTTACAGTTCCTGTTGAATACCGCGGTTCATACATCAAGGATGAAACAGTGTTCAACCAGATCGAAAAGCTTATAAAGGAATCTGACGAACCGCTTTACCTGCATACAACAACGATGCAGAACCATCAGCCATATACTGAGGGCGCATCAGAGGATGAACTTCTCAACTATCTCGATAATGTAAAGGTAACAGCCGATGCGTTTGAGTCCTTTATTTCAGATCTTAAGAAAATTGACGAACCTACAGTGGTATTCATGGTAGGTGACCACTTCCCGTCATTCAAGAATACAGCGGACAATGTTTATAACCGCCTTGGCATCAACAGCTCGACATGCAGCAAGGTGTTTGAACAGAACTACGTTGTATGGAGCAACTACGGTGCTGATCTTTCAGCGTTCCCTGATGAAATGGTATCAACATTCTACGTACCGTACATCCTTCTCGATGTGATCGGTGCTCCGAAGGATACATTCATCGAAGCGATGACGGAAAAGATGAAGACACTTCCGGTGTACTCCACACAGTATGATTCATCAATACCGGGCGACAGTGAGCTTGACGTACTTACTTACGACCGTGTGATCGGAGAGAATATTTCCGGTTAATACAGAAATCCCCCTCCCTCCAGATAGATAAAGCAGCCGAACAGGCCAGGGTTTGCCCCCTGGTTTGTCCGGTTGCTTTGTTTTATGCGGATATGTTCAGAGTGAGGGGACTATAATACGCACAGTATGGTTATTGTAATTTTGTGCGAACCGGATGTCAGATAAGCTGAAAAATAACATTTTACGGAAGCTTTAAACGCCGGAAACAGACCAATTTTGGACTTTTGAAGTGCGTAATTTCGTGCATTAAAAGGTGCATTTGGTGATTGTATAATTATTTTATCAGGGAAAGCTCTGAAAAATTGCACAAAGGATAGTGCAAAATGATTGCAAACGTTTTCATCTCCGAAATTGCGCGATCCGGAAATGATGTTCGACACATTTCTGAAAAAGTGTTGAAAATTATGCAAAAATAAAGAAAAATAAAGAATATTACTTAAATTAATTAATTTGTATGTTTTTCGGCTCAGAAAAAAGCCGCGTAAAGGTACCGCTTAACTCTGAATTATTGTTGCTTATGCGCAAAATGCACCAGTATTTCTGTAAAATAGTTTATTGGATATAATCTATTGTAATTTACAAACACATCGCCTGCGGTTTTTCAACTTTCATGTGGACATGCGTTTAGTACAATAAAATTTGTATACATTTTCTGACCTTAAAGTATTGAAAATGAAATCACATTTGGGTATAATAATTTTCGGACGCTAGTTTTGTGCATATTCTACAAAAGTTGGTCGAAAGTGTGCAGGTCGCACACACCAGGGACGGGATCATGTAAGATTTGTGTGCAAAATGATATTCGGGCGTGAAATCGCGTGTTTATGAGAGGGATATCGGCTGCACGGCGAAAGTTTTTAATTTATTTATTTTTGAAAGGCAGGTATGATATGATGGACATCAAAAGATCAGACAGGCTAAGAAAAACAGCTGCCATAGCAGCTTTAGTGCTGGCAATAAACAGCACCGGTGCCACAGCCGAACTCGGGACAACGGGATTTTTCGACGGGGATGTAGTAAGTGCGATCACTATTTCTTCTACTGACTTTGAAATCAAAAGCGAAGCGGATTTAAAGGCTTTCTTAGATCCTGACCAGACTCAGAAGAAGCGCGGTATTATTAATCTTGATGAGGGCGAAACTATTGAAGTTTCAGAATGCTTAGGCAACCTTACAGGCGAAAAGACCATTTACGGTAATGGTAAAACAATTACCATAAAAGGAACTGACGGAAAAGCTTCACCACTCTTCAATGAAATTGAAAGCGGATCCAGAATCGAAAACGTGAATATCAAAACAGCTTCTTCAGTTCATATTGAAAGCGATACAACGGTTGGTGCTGTGTGCTGCAAGAACAACGGTGAGATCAGATATGTTACAGTTGATGCGAAAGTAAAATCAGCTTCAAACAGAGATCACGACAATGCAACGGCGGGTATTATCTGCGGTGAAAATAACGGTAAAATATTCGGCTGTATTGCAGACGGTACACTTGATACCCAAAACAACTATGCAGGTTCTTTGTGTGGTAAAAATAATCAGAATGGTAATATCGAAAGATGTTCATGCCCTGCTACGATCAATTTTTCAGATACTTCAAAGTTTATAGGTGGTTTCTGTGGATATAACTCAGGAAAAATATATGACTGTATTTTTGAAGGTTATCTTCCTCATAGTGAATGGAGCAAAACTTATATCAATAGTAATTCTGTAGACATAGCTTCCGAATACAGAAAACGTCGTATTGGTGCATTTTCTGGTGAACTGAATATAAAAACTGGTTATATTCAGAACAGCCTTTATAATGGACGTATTAAACTGACTGAAAATGAATATAATAAATTATATGCTAAATCTGATAACGGTGTTATTGAAAATGATAATTCAGCACCTAAAGACTTTTTCTGTAACGGTAATTACAATGTAGATTCTTATATGGCTAATACTTATCGTATTGACACATATACTTATAATGACGGAACAGAAACAAAAACAATTATTTGTCACGCTCATTATCATGATAAAAAATATGGAGATAATCAGCTTGAAAATATTACTGCGTCAGAATATACGAAAGAAAACGGAACAGTTAAAGAGAAACTTAACAAGGGAAGCGATGCTGCAAGACCTACAGATGAAGGCCGTGATGCGTTTATCTGGGTAGACGGAGAGAATTACCCTCGACTTAATCTTACCGCTGGTTCAACTTCAGCTGATATCACTGTAAACAATCGTTACTACGACGGTACAGAGCAGCCGCTTATCACTGATGCTTCAATCGGAAAAGGTTTCGGAACTATCCTTTACAGAGTAGGTGAAACAGGTGACTGGTCTGAAGAGATTCCGAAAGGAACAACAGCCGGTAAATACACGATATATTATAAAATACAGGCTGGTCCTGGATATGAAAATTCTGCTGAAAAATCTGTTGTAGCAGAAATAAAACCAAGACAGTTAAAAATCAACGATGTAAGCGTTTCTTACACAGGACAGAAACTTAATGACGAGATCAAGAGCAAGGTTACTGTTGATAATTCACCGATGAAGTTTGGAAACGGCAATGATACAGGCTACGGACTGGTTGAAGGTGAGTCATGCGGTATATTTGACGGATCATTACAGTTCCTTAAGGGGACAGATTCGGTTACTGTAAATGATCCAGGTGATTACACAATAAGCGGTAAGTCCGATAACACTAATTACGAACTGATTTCTGGTAAACTTACAGTTACCAGACCGTCAGCTGACTCAGTTACTCTTGCTGCACCTACAGCAACTGCTATCACATACGGTGATTCGCTTGCTGATTCTGAACTTTCAGCACTCAGCGACAGCGAAAAGGCGTTTGCTCTGGGCGAAAAGAAGTGGGAATGGGTAAACATGGGTGAAACCCCGGATGCTACTCAGGATGGGGATGTTCAGAAGTTCACTGCGCGCCTGAAGGTTGATCCTAATTTTGATTACTCAAATCTTGGCGAAGGTTTCAGATTAGGCAAGGAAGCATCAACCGAGGTTTCATATGAAGGTGCTGAAGATACGTATATCTACACAGAAGTACCTGTACAGGTAGACAAGAGACCAATTATTATTAAATGGGATGATACTGAAGAGTATGAATTTACTGGTGAGAAAATTATACCTGCAGTTACGCATGAAAAGTTCAATAATGAAGATAAGACAGGCTATATCAGCGAAGCTGACGAGAATAAGTATACCTATGAAGTAAGAGTAACACCTACATCTCCTGTTAATGTAGGTAACTATACAGCAACCGTAGTTTTCAATTATAATAAAGAATTTCCTGAGAACTATGTATTTAATAATGCTGCTAAAACGTACAGAATTAAAACTCAGACTATTAATGAATTAGGTGACATTCGTTTTGAAGTTCCTTACGGTACTGATATTGCTGGCATAGGTGTTAAACTTGAAGAAGTACTTGGGGATAAGCTTGATACATACTGCATTACAAAGAACTTTTCCGTTGATGGAGAAAACGAAAAATCAATTCTTGATGTAAAGTCAGATCCTTATGAATCCGTGATTGAATACACCCTTCGCGGAGATTCCAATACCGGAACAGCTGTTGATACTAATCACCATGGTGAATTCAAAGCATATGTAACCGTTCTTCCAAAGGAAATCGAACCTAGCTGGAAATCTAACGCAGTTCTTAATAAGGAATCAGGCAAAAACGAGATCGTATACGGCACACAAGCAGATATTTCAGCATATCTTAGCGATGGTGTAGTTCTTGAACGTGATTATATAAATGGTAAAAAGCCTGCACTGATCACAGAGAATGGTGACGGAAAGATTGTCGGCGATTATACAGCAACAGCTTCAATCGATGAATCAACATTTAAAACCAGTAACTACGTGCTTAAGGGTAACGAATATAAGTACAGCATCACAAAGGCAACTCTTACTGTTACCTGGGATACAACAGTATTGTCTTATGAACCTGGAAAGCAGCAGATTCCAGATGCTGATGTAACCGGATTCAAGTACGATGACAAAAATAAATTCCCGTATACAGTTGAAGTTACTAAAGGTGATGGAATAACTGCCGGTGATCATACAGCCAGTGTGAAATTCAAGGATAAAGATGAACTGGAAAAACTGTATAATGTAACATATTCAGATTACAACTATCCTATAGGCAAGAAGGGTACGGATGAAATAATCTCATTACCTTCAGCTAGTCCGATTATGTACGGTCAGTATATTGAAAACTCAAAGCTTTCTGACGATAGCTGGAAGTGGGCTAGGCCGATTGTCGGATCTACAAAAAGACCTGATGCAGGTACTTATAAAGATGCACCTGTTGAAAGAAGTAAAGATACAAATTATACTTATCCAAAGAATATTCCGGGTGTTACCGAGGAAGATAAAAAGTTTACAGGAAACGTTGATGTTGATGTAAACAAGAGACCTCTTGAAGTTGTATGGGGCGATGAAAGATCATTTACCTACAATGGTGAAGAACAGTATCCTTCATTCACAATTAAGGAAGGCGATAAGACCGGCTATGTTGATCTCGAAGATGAACAGAAGTACACTGTAAAGGTCGTTCCTGCAAAAGGTTATGACGGAAAGTCTGCCGGAAAGCAGAAGGCTACTGTTGAATTTATAGATAAAACACTTCCGGAAAACTATTACATTGTCGTAGAACCTGTTGAATACGAGATCGTGGTAAAGAGTATCAGAGATATCGGCGATGTTGAAACTACAGTAACATACGGCGACACATCAGCGGTTAAGGCTGTAAGAGAAGCTGTAAAGGCTGAACTCCTGAAAAAATATGCTGATTTTGATAAGAATTATGTAATCCTTGATGACTTCAGCGTTGAAAACAAGACAGAGAATGATATCCTTGATGTAAATGAATACACTTCAACGATACGTTACACTCGTGTAAAACATGATGCAGCTGAGAATATTGCAGATTCAAACTTCGTAGGCACGTTTACAGCTAAAGTAACTGTTGTACCAAAGCAGATCATGGTACAGTGGAACACAAACACTACATATAACGAAGAAACAAAGAGAAACGAGATCGAATACAGCAAAAATATAGCACCGGAGGTAACTCCGTATCTTGAAGAAGGCGCTCTCTGTGAACGCGACAAGAATGAAAAGCTTGATTATTCGGCTTCACCTGAAGGTCATAATGTCGGCGACTACACAGTAAAGGCATCACTTGAAGATACAAACTATGAGCTTTACAATGATGAGTTTACTTACACTGTAACGGAAGGCAAAGCTGACATCAAGATAACAGACAAGCTCGAAGCAACATATGGTGATCCTGTAAGTTCAGTTAAGCTTCCTGAGAATAAGGAAGGCACATTCAAGTGGAAGAATCCTGACGAACTTGTTGGTGATGTAGGCGACAGAGAACACGATGCTATTTTCATTCCTAATGAAGGATCAAACTACAAGGAGACTGAACTTAAGGTAACAGTTAAGGTATACCCTAAGGCAGTACGCCTCATCTGGAACATCGAAAACGGCCACGAATTTACATTCAACGGCGGTGAGCAGAATGTTACTGTAAGAGCAGATCTCAGAGATGTTTACGACGATGATGAAAAGGAATTTGCTGCTTCATTTACAGCTGACGATCTTGTAAATGCAGGCTCACACAAGGCAGTCGGTGCAGTCAATAACCGTAACTACACGATAGCTGCCGGCACTGAATCAAGAGACTTCACAATTTTACCAAGCAGCGAACTCCAGCCGATGAGCTACTCTGAAACATACGAGTACGGCACAACAGCAAAGGAGATCTTCGACGACCTCTTCGCTAAGCACTTCGGTGACTTCTCGGCATTTGCTGAAAAGTACAGTGTTGAGCCTGGATCTGTTGAAGTGTATAAGAACGGAAAGAAGATCGATCCGACTAAGTATGCGAAGTACATTGAAGCGTGTGCACAGTTACAGAGCGGTATGGTTGACAATGGAGTTATTGATCAGCTCAACCAGATAGGTTCAAGAATCTATAACAAGCCTGATTTTGATATCATGACATGCTACAGTGACTACAAGCAGATAGAGAGTCTTGTCAACAGCAACAGCGGACGCATTGTATCATTCATTCAGGCGGGCGTATTACCTGAAGCTTCTAAGTATCAGAAACTCATAAAGATTTTTGAAAGATATGAAAGCTTCAGAGATGCTGAAAATATCATGCAGGAGGTTGGCGATTACAAGATCGTTGTAAATTACAACCACATGGATGATGCTAAAAATCCTGACTTTACAAGATTCTTAAAGCTCAGCAACAACTACCATCCGGCATCACTTACAGCAGAAGTTAAGATCACACCTCGCATTATAAACAGCATTTTTGCTGACATTGACTCAAGACCGTACGACGGAACAACCGATCTTAAGAAGGTAAACGGATATACATTCTACTCTGAAAAGAACGGCGAAAAGAAGAACTGGACTGTAGACGGATATCATACGATCAACTGTCAGTTTGTATCTCCTGACGCTGGTACAGATAAGATCAACACTGAAATAGTTCTTACAAACGAGAACTTCTGCTTCGGCTATGACTACAGGACAGGCGAGACGGTAAAGAGCAAAAAGTTCTACAGCGCAGAGACAGACGGATGCATTACAAAGGCAGAATTCCCGTACACTGTAAACCTTGAAGGATTTGCAGGCGAACGCTTAAGTTCAATTGCTGCACCGAGTGTTATCCACGGTACATTCAAGTGGAATGATACAGAAACACTTATCGCCGAAGGCGCAAACGATGTAGCAGCTTCAGAATTCACATTCACACCTGATCCTAAGGATAAGTTCAACAGCAACTACGACATGAAGCTCACCGTAAAGGTAAACGGTGTCAAGAAGCCTGTAGAAACAGTTATTGAGACAGCAGTTGAGACAGTTATCGTAACAGGTGAACCGCAGCCGGCAGTAACAGAAGATACAGGAAAACCTGTAACTACTGCAGAAACGGAAACAACGACTAAGGCAACAGAGGCTGCAACAACACCGGCTGGTACTGAAACAACATCAGCTGGCACAACTGCAGTAACTACAACAGTTACTGAGGCAAAGACTGAAACAACAGCGGTAACCACAACAGCTACTGAGACAAAGCCTGATACAACAGCGGTAACAACAACAGTTACTGAGACAAAGGCTGAAACAACAGCATCTACATCAGCTGCAGTTACAACTACAGTAACAGAAACAACAACCGCAGGTGTTACAACAGCAGCAACACTTCCTGAGATCACAGTACCGGCATCAACAACAGCCAAGCTCATGGGTGAAGTAACAGATGCTCCGGTTATTGTAACAAAGCCGGTAACATCAGCTGATACAAAGGCTGAAACAACAGCAAAGACTGAAGTGACTACGGCAGCAGAAACAACTGCAGCTACGACAGCCAAGACAGAAGAAACAAAGGCAGTTACTACAGCATCGACAACAGGTGCGGTAACAGCAGCAGAAACAACAGTTCAGGCAGCAACAGTAACACTTCCTGAAACAACAGCGGCAACAACAGCAAAGAGCGAAGTAACAAAGGCAGCAGAAACAACAGCAAATGCTGAAACAGAAGCACCTGAGGCAGTTACAACAGCAGCTGCAACAACAGCCAGGGCTGAAGAAACAAAGGCAGTTACAACAGCTGTAACAACAGGCGCAGTAACAGCGGCAGAAACAACAGTTCAGGCAGCGACAGTAACACTTCCTGAAACAACAAAGGCAGCCGTAACTTCAGCAACTGAAATCACAAAGGCTGAAACTACAGCATCTGCTGAGACAGAAAAGCCATCAGCAACAGAAGCGACAAAGGCAGTTACTACATCAAAGACTGAAGATACAGTTACAACAGCGGCAACTTCAGCAGCTGTAACAACAGCAGAAGTAACATCAGCTGCAGCAGAGACAGTAACAACGGCAGAAACAACAGTTATCACAGCAGGCGCTACAACTGCAGAATCTACAGCTTCTGAAACAACAGCAGCAACAACTACAGTTACAGAAGCTGCAAGCGCTGAAACAACAAGCGAAGTAACAGAAGCAACACCGGCTGCAACACTTCCGACACTCCCTGAAATCACACTCCCTGTAGTTACAACAGAAAAACTCATGGGCGACGTTACAGAACCTGAAGTGACAGCAGCAGTAACAACATCTGAAGAAGTTACAACAGCAGCAGTGACAACACCGGCAGTAACTGAAGAAACAAAGACAGACCTTGAAAAGATCAGAGAGATCGTTATCAACGAACCTGAAAAGGTAAACAAGGAAGTCCGCGAAGATGAAAAGATCAGCATAAACGGCGAAGAGATAAAACTTTCACTCGAAGACAAGATGTTCTTCCAGGGAACAGAATCATTCGATTACCCTGTAAGACTCAAGGACTTCAATGCAGAAAAGGCATACTTCGACTATGCAGGATTCGGATTCGAACTCCCTGCAGGCTTCACAGTTGATCCTGAATCATTAAGCACTGATCTTAAGGGCAACATCAAGTTCTACGCTCCTGACAGCATTGAAGCTCTTGCTCTTGCATCGAAGACAGGCTACACAGCAAACGGCGGTTACGTAGTATTCCGCGGAGTTGAAACAAGAAACCTTGCACCGGACGCTGTACTCTTCACAGTTAAGGTAAAGGTAGCAGATACACTTAACGTATGCGTAAGCAGGATCGGTGTTTCCGCACTCTACGGCAGACTTACAGAAAACTCAAAGTTCGTCGAAGACGGAAAGGTTGAACCACACGTAGCATTCATCGACAACGGTGCAGGCGAACAGCTCTATACAAAGGCTGATTCAAGCGTTTGCATGGGCGTTAAGGGTGACGTAAACCTCGACGGCAAGGTAAGCCAGGTAGATGCAACAATAATACTCCGTGAGATCCTCTCACTCGAAGTACTTAAGGAATCACTCCTCGCTGACAGCATCAACTTACATGATGGCACAGCAGAAGAAGCAGTAGCACTTTCACACTTCTTAGGTAACGTAAACCAGAGCCCGAACGGCCTCTTCACACAGATCGATGCAACAAGCATCCTCAGAGGTATCCTCGAAAGAGATGTTCACAATACAGGAATCGTTACAGAAGAGATCTGGAAGAAAGTTACTAACAAGTGATGGCTTAAAAAGATATCTTCAACCAGACTCAAAAATAAATAAATTACCTGTCTGACGGAAACGTCCGGCACAGAACAGCCACTCCCATACCCCGGAGTGGCTGTTTCTGTGTTACGGGGGAATATGCCGAACTCTTATCCGGCTCACCGTAGTGAAAATCCGTTTTATGGCAGATTATACGACGGAAAAGACGGGTTTTGGACTTTCTGAAGCCCGAAATTTCGTGCATTGAACTGGCCATTTGATGCTTGTATTATTATAAGGGCAAAAAAAGCGAGGTGAAACTGCACAAAGGGAAATTGCAAAGTGTATTAAACGTTTTCATTGCAGAAATTACGACGATGTCAAGGTGAAATATGCTACCCTGACCAGCGTTGTTGAAAATGTCGCAATATTGACGAAAACAGCGCTTAATCATCAAAAAATTGAAAATTTAACAGTTTTTCAGAAGGATTAGTTTTGGCTAACCGGAGCGGTTTTTGACGGATTTATTGTGCTAAATCACTGTAACGGCGAAATGTATCGCCTACGATTGTGCATTTTGCATCAGATTGTATGAAATTAATGTGTCGCGTTCATTTCTCCGGGAAACCACAATTTTAAAGGGGTTCGTAAGAAATTTTTGTGAAATTTTTCTGTTTGAACACTATTGAAAATACAATCGTAATTATGTATAATAAACTCTAGACGCTGTTTTTGTGCAAGTTTTACAAAGAATGGTCGAAAGTGTGCATAACGCACATGCAAGGGACGGGACCGTGTAAAATTTGTATGCAAAAGCAATATGGGGCGTAATTCGGACGCGTGTTTCATGAGAAGGACATCAGCTGCACGACGGATTTTTAATTTATTTATTTTCTGAAAGGTGGTATTGTTTGATGGACATTAAACGATCAAACAGAATCAAAAAGGCCGCTGCCATAGCAGCATTAGTGCTCGTAGTAGGCGGCGCCAGCGTTGCAGCTGAAGTAGGTAATGCGGGATTTCTCGCAGGGGATGTTGTAAGTGCAGTAGCGGCAGATTATTTTAAGATTACTGATGAAGCAAGTTTTGTAGCTTTTTTATCAAACGATAAAGCTGTCGGAAGACTGGAAAACGACATTACTGTTAAAGGTGGCTATCCAGAGCTTCCAGCCGGAAAGACGCTTTACGGTAATGGTAAAACAATTACTTTATCTGGAGCACCAAAAGTAGTTACTGCCACTAAAGTTAATGTTGACAAATTAAGTATCAGCAGTGTGTGGCATGAAGTAGATGAATCAATGGTTAATACCAGCAATTCGAGGCCAGAGATAAAAAAGGAATATGGTGGCGGCGTTGTCAATTATACTGGTAGAAAGACATTGCTTGGAAACTACCGCTTTGGAGAATGGGGATATTATGACCATTTATATTCTGAAGTCAAAGAGCAAAATGTCGAAATTAGATATGAAAATAAAGACAACGCTAAAACATACAATGAAAACCCAGCATTATTTAATACCATAAATGCCGGAGCAAAAATAGAAAATGTTAAAATTGTTGCCTCGAATGGCGTGAAAAGCGTAGAAAACTATGTAGGTGCTTTATGTAATGTAAACAATGGTGAGATTCGATATGTTTCTGTTAATGCAGATGTTACTTCTTCGAATGTATATAAGGTCACCGGAAAGGGTCCTAAAAAAACATTTGAAGAATATACATGTGTTGATGCAACAGGTACTATTTGTGGTATCAATAACGGCACCATATTTGGGTGCATGGTTGAAGGCAAAATAAAAGCTGTCGGAAACTATATAGGTTCTCTTTGCGGAAGAAACAATGGGTCGATTGAACGCTGTACAAGTTCTGCTAAAATAGAATATGACTCAAGTAAAAGCATGGCTGTTGGTGGACTTTGCGGATATAACACAAATGATTTGTATGATTGCCTTTATGACGCCGGAAAAAATCAAGGTGGTTTAAACGATAACAATGGGGATTCAGGGTATTATATCGATAATCTGAAATGGTATTTTTGCCATACAGACAAATTGATAGGTGGAGTTTGTGGCGCTTTGTCTGATTCAGCAACGGTCAGAAATAGCCTGTATCAGAGTGAAGATTATGGTACTTATAGTGGAATTGGTTATGACTGTGTTGGCGAAAGAGTATCTAAAGATGATAATCTTGCTAATCTTTTTCGCTTCGATACCGCAAACGGAACACCTCACGGAAATCATTATCATTTTGATAAATTTCCGGATTTTGGTGGTTCGTATGACGATGATGATTTTACAATTACTCTTGATGGACATGACGGAGAAGTATGTAAAAGACTTAATATCGGGTATGATGGAACAAGGAAAAACAGAGTATGGAAAAACGTTAATGGCAAACTATTCCCTGTTCCTTGCCTGGAAGATAACATCATTCAATATGATCCGCCAAAAATTAACGAATTAGTATACAACGGAGATAATCAGAAACTTATAACTATTTCTGAGGATAATGTTGGATATGGCGCTGGTACGTTCTATTTCAGTTTAAAAGATGAAAACGGATACGAGAAAAATCCTGAAGCATGGAAAGACGGAAAAGTTCCGGCTGGCTGGTCAACTAATATTCCTACAGGTAAAGATGCTGGTGAATATATAGTTTACTTCACTATAGTACCTGATGATACAGAACACTATACTTTCGATGCTTATGACGGAAACTATGTAACAGTTCCGATTGCAACAAAAGAAGTAGAACTGAAAGCAGAAGATTTAAATTATACCGGTGAAGCATTAACTCCAAAGCTTTCATTTAATACTGATGACATTTGCGAAGGGGATACATGCGAAATTGATAAATCTTCAATAAAGTGTGCCCCTAATCCGGTTCTTAACTATGGAGATTATACAGTTACAGCTGATCCTGTTAATACAAAGCCAAGCAACAACTATTGCTTTAAGGCAGCAACTTTCAAAGTTAAAAAAGCAACTGCTTCTGTAGTTGTTACTAAAAATGATCTTACTTATAACGGCCAGAATCAGGAACTTGTTACGGCTAGTAACCCTGTTGGTGTAAAGCATATTTTATACATCTTGAAGAAAGGCGACGTTGAAATCTCAAGAGAACTTGATAAAATCCCTGTTGCCAAGGATCATGGCACTTATACTGTAGAGTATCAAATTGATCCACAGGATAACTTCGTTGCTCCGGAAAAAGGAAGCGTAGATGTAACAATAGCCAAGGCTAAAACAGCAGCAAATGTTAAGCCAATAAAAGTAGACTATGACGGTAACCCACATCCGCTTGCAGAAGTAACAGAAGTAGAAGGCTTAAAAGTAGAATTTACTACAGTAACAAAGGACGGCGAGGAAGTTACTCTTGAGAAAAATACATCAGGAATCCCTGTAGCAACCGAAGCCGGAGAATATGTAGTAAACTACAAAGTAATAGCAGACAGCAATCACATTGCAGGTGAAGAGACCGGATCAGTAACATCAAAGATCAAGAAGGTAGCAGCAGCAATAGACTTTGAAGCGGCTAAGGACTTAATATACAACAATAATAGCCAGACACTTTTAACAGTAAAAGAAGGAAGTGTCGACGGAGTAGATGGAGTATTATTTACTGTAAAAGACAGTAAAGGAAACGTAATCAGTAAAGATGCTGCAACAGCAGAAGCAACAGAAGCAGGAAAGTACAAAGTAACATGCACTGTAACGCCTGATGAAAATCATACATATGAAGGAACACCGGAATATGAAGTGGAAATAGGCAGTGAGACAGTAAATGCAATTGTTGACGGAGTAGAAAGAGACTACAACAAAACAGCTGAGCCGCTTGCAACAGTAACAGAAGTAGAAGGTTTAACAGTAGAATTTACTACAGTAACAAAGGATGGCAAGGAAGTAACACTTCAGAAAAATGAAGCAGGAATACCAGTAGCAACAGAAGCCGGAGAATATGTAGTAAACTACAAAGTAATAGCAGACAGCAATCACATTGCAGGCGAAGAGACCGGATCAGTAACATCAAAGATCAAGAAGGTAGCAGCAGCAATAGACTTTGAAGCGGCTAAGGACTTAATATACAACAAGAATAGCCAGACACTTTTAACAGTAAAAGAAGGAAGTGTCGACGGAGTATCCGGAGTATTATTTACTGTAAAAGACAGTAAAGGAAACGTAATCAGTAAAGATGCTGCAACAGCAGAAGCAACAGAAGCAGGAAAGTACAAAGTAACATGCACTGTAACGCCTGATGAAAATCACACATATGAAGGAACACCGGAATATGAAGTGGAAATAGGCAGTGAGACAGTAAATGCAATTGTTGACGGAGTAGAAAGAGACTACAACAAAACAGCTGAGCCGCTTGCAACAGTAACAGAAGTAGAAG
>Ga0310694_10000941_pt1 | contig 35353 bp, 27 predicted proteins | sample 174DNAGHGhighgp2_FD_203884 | JGI IMG/M metagenome (GOLD analysis project Ga0310694, IMG submission 203884) | Sheep rumen microbial communities from Palmerston North, Manawatu-Wanganui, New Zealand - 1742 DNA GHGhigh gp2 (v2) (version 2) | ecosystem: Host-associated > Mammals > Digestive system... | reverse complement strand
AAGGACGTCTTCGTGTTCAACGACACCAAAGTCTTCCCGGCTCGTCTCTACGGAAACAAGGAGAAGACAGGTGCCAAGATTGAGGTCTTCCTGCTTCGCGAACTGAATAAAGACATGCGTCTCTGGGACGTGTTGGTCGATCCGGCACGCAAGATCCGTATCGGCAACAAGCTCTACTTCGGCGAGGACGAGTCCTTGGTGGCTGAGGTGATAGACAATACCACCAGTCGCGGCCGCACGCTCCGCTTCCTCTTCGATGGTACGCACGACGAGTTCAAACGCGCCCTCTTCGCCCTTGGCGAGACGCCTATCCCCAAGCAAATCATCAAGCGCGATGTCCTGCCTGAGGATGCCGAGAACTTCCAAACAATCTTTGCTGAGAAGGAAGGTGCTGTAACGGCTCCGACGGCTGGCTTGCACTTCTCGCCTCAGCTGATGAAGATGATGGAAATCAAGGGTGTGGACTTCGCCTTCGTTACCTTGCATTGCGGACTCAGCAACTTCCGCGAGATAGATGTCGAGGATTTGACGAAGCACAAGATGGACAGCGAAGAGATGCACATCGACCAGCAGGCGTGCGACATCATCAACAAAGCACACCTCGACGGACACAAAGTCGTGGCTGTCGGCACAACTGTTCAGCGTGTTCTCGAGACCTCGGTCTCTACCGACGGACAGCTCAAAGAGTTCCACGGCTGGACGAACCGCTTCATCTTCCCGCCCTACGACTTCCACATGGCAGACGCTATGATAGCGAACTTCTATATGCCTTACAGCACGCTCCTCATGTTGACCGCTGCTTTCGGCGGCTACGACCTCATCATGAAAGCGTATAAGGAGGCTCTTCGCTACAACGAGAACGATGAAAGCAAACGCTATCGCTTCGGTCCCTACGGCGATGCCATGCTGATACTGAATGACTAATCGTAGTTCGTAGTTCATAGTTCATAGTTCATAGTTGAGGAGATTGTGCTATGAAAGAGAGTATCGTCAGGGATAAAAGCATGTCTTTTGCCATTCGAGTGGTGCGCTGCTACAAGTACTTGGTTGAAGAAAAACATGAATTTACCCTTTCCAAGCAGATGCTTCGTTGTGGAACGAGCATCGGAGCAAACATAAAGGAAGCGTTGAGAGGGCAGAGTCGTCCTGATTTCACAGCCAAGATGAATATCTCATTAAAAGAAGCCAGCGAGTGTGAATACTGGATAGAACTGCTGACAAACACAGATTACTTACCTCAGGACTTTGCCCAGTCTTTATTGGAAGACTGTCGGGAGTTAATAAAAATGTTAACCTCGATAGTAAAGTCAATGAGTGGGAAATAACTATGAACTATGAATTATGAACTATGAACTTTACCTATCGTTGGGGAGCAACCTCGGTGATAGGGAAGATATGCTGCGCCGTGCCATTACGCTTATCGAGGAGCGTGTTGGCGCGGTGCAGCGTGTTTCGTCCTTCATCGAGACCGAGCCCTGGGGCTTCGAAAGCGAGCATCCGTTCCTGAATGCTGCCGTGATGGTTCTGACGACACTTTCGCCCATCGAATGTCTTGACGCGACACAGCAGATAGAGCGTGAGTTGGGACGAAAGAAGAAGTCGAAAGGCGGCAAATATCACGACCGGCCTATCGACATAGACCTGCTTCTGTATGGCGACTTGAAGCTTTCCACACCCCGACTCACCATTCCGCATCCACACATGTATGAGCGCGAATTTGTGATGATTCCACTGCGCGAAATCCTGCCTACTACGTCAGGGGCGTAATCAACATAATTTCATTCACCTTTATTTGTGTCTGCCAAACATAATAAGGTGCCTAATTTTGTGTGGACAAGCCCCCTTTGAAAGATTGTTAAGGCTTGTCCGAGGAAATGCAGGTCGTTTGCAATGGTAGTTGCTCGTTAGACGTGCTTCATTGAGCAACTAAACGTGTTTCGTTGGCTTGCGAAGCGTGGAGTGTTTTGTTCTGAAACGCATTTTACTCGTCACTCGTCACCAAAAGGTCTTAACAATCTGACTGTTAACAACTAACAAGGATGATGAGTGGTTTTTCACTCGTCACCACTCGTCACCACTTGTCATCATCGTAATCCTTTGACAATCAAGGCTGTAAAAGATAAGGTGACGAGTGACGAGTGTTTTTGATTTATTTTCGCTTGCAAATACTTCATCCTTACATCAAATTACTGTCCGCGAGAGACAATCAATGTTTAGCGGACAGTAATAAATGGTTAATCAAAACAAGGTGCTATAAGAAAGATATTTGAGCATTATCTTTCCCCCTCGGGCTGTCGAGCTAGACCATCCCGTTAATCAGAGCTGACTACATCGTCACCGAGGATAGTCACTTTATGAAAAAAATTCCCTTCTACCAACTCAATGTTCTGACGCTCGATGCGTTCAATGTTTAGAGAGTGTGTGTATCAGAAAATCTTTTTCGGTGATTCATTTCTTCTTTAGGACATCATTCGCCCACATGTAAATCTCATAGGAATTACAACCTATTCACTTTATCTATTTAAAACATATCTTGCAAATCCTTTGGAAATGCTTCCATTAGAAATCTCAGGCTTATTAATTGTTGTATATCCTGCATCCACATAACGTCCAAAATACAAATAATACTCATCTCCAGCGATAAAATAATCACCAGATACTCGTGAGGTTTCATTCATATAAAGAGTGGCAACTGGTCTAGAAGGGAAATACAAATCTGCATTACTATTTCCTCCAACTCCTTCAAAATAAACATTGCCGACTGCGAGCAACTCTTCATATTCCTCTTTAGTTGGCAATCTAAAACCTTTAGGACAGAATCTAATAGCATCCTCATAAGTGACAACAGATCCTTTTTCTTCTGCTTGTTGAGCACCTAAATTGGTTTTCAACCAATACGTATTCCCTACTTTGACACAATTTGAAAATTCGCCCTCAATAGAAACAAGCCTAAGAACCCCATTACGATGATCTGTTGCTAAATAGATATCATTACCGAGGCCTATTTTATCTGCATTTGCTTCTAGAACCGCCAATTCATCTGGAGTGGGAATTCTCCAATTATCTCGCCCATAGGGTTTCTGGTTATTAATTGAGTTGATGACTCCTATAGGAATTTGGCTAAAATTACCAAGATCTTCAGGATAAACCCAAAGAAATCCAAGTAATAATACAGGTTTCTCTAATTTTCGAGCGACTCTTGGTCTTTCAACATATACAGTTCTATACCTATCAACATATACTTTTTTCTCAATTATAGGTACATTTATATTGATGTTTTGTTGTTGTTGGCTACTATTAACGTTAACTTGTGACCACGATATTGATGGGAAACTTGCAACTACAATGGCCATTAAGATAGAACCTTTGATATTCATTTTACCATGAATTTATAGATTAATATCTACTTGGTTTCAGGGAAAGATACAGCTTTTCCAGTTCCGTTACATGGATAACATGTCTCCTTCACTCCGTTTCTTAAGGTATATCCCCGTCCCCCACAAATTCCACATGCTCCAGAACTCGGACTAACCGGTATTGAGTATGCGTCCCAACTACTTCCGCTTTGAGAGGAATTTGTGGTACTTGAAGAGCTTCCACTACCAACTGCAGTGAGAAAGAAAAACGCTAAAACGATGATAGATAATGTAGTTTTCATCTTATTTTACTATTTTAATTAAACACCATTTTATTTTTCTATTTTTACTATAAACTATGTAAAGTAATCCAAGAACAAAAAAAGTCAAGTAAGCAATCAAATCCATCCAATCAAATGTTCCTGAGACGAGATGAAAGGATTGCATTACTTCATTCGAAATTGCATAAAGAGGAAGAAGCATAAGTACGAAGAAACATCTTTTTAGGTCAAAATCCCAAATGCTGCCAATGAATAGACAATATGAAAACATCCATAAGCCATCAGGTAACGAGTAAATGATCCATTTCGGAATTCCCTTTGAGTTGGGCCTTATGCTATTTATGAAATCCATTAGTCCAATGCAATCTATCCAATTGAACATCAAAAGATGGGTGGGGCGGAACAGTACATATATCATCGCCCCACCCAAAAGAGTAACAGATGCTAAAATGATGGTTCTCACTTTTTTGTTTAATGGATCCTGTTAATTTCATTTAAACATTCGTCTCAGAATGATATTTAACAGATCCTATTAATTAACCTTTTTGTAGTTCCGTCTACAGCCTAACTTTTTTTAACTATACCGTTTGTGTACCAATACTCTCCTTCATAAAAAATTTTATAACGATAGCCAGCTTCAAAACATTCATCTTTTGAATATTTTCCGTACATTCGATTTTCTTCTAATTTATGGTAACCGTACTTGTCTTTTATTGCACGATCGCCATCGGAGTTACTATAAACTTGGACCTTTTGAGTTCCAGGTACATTTCTTCCCACATTTTTCGCAATCTCCATTACTCCGATTGGCTGCCAATCATTATCACTACTGTTTGCCAGAATACTTTCAGTTAAATTGTTGGATTCGATATTCTTACCGACATTTGCCCGTATTGAAACAAATGGCATAATAGCAATAGCAACCAAAATAACAATATACTTTTCCATTTTCATTTTAGCCAGTTATATCCCATCGGCACATCGGTTTTGATTAATAAATGATATGGTAGTGCTGTTGTAGGAATGCACATAGAAAAGAGCGTTGCACCGATTATCGCCTTTCCCACTCTATGACGTGCATATTAAACTATTTGATATGTTTCATGCGCTTACCATTTAGGTTAATAATGTCTAAGCAGGGGCAAAACGTAAGTACACAAAAATGGCGTGGGCACTCTTATGCACTTACCTGAGGGGCGAGCCTAGGAATTGGAACCCCTGTCAACATATAAGAATGCTCCACGCCAAAGCGTGTTGCATAGCATTATAATGTTGACAAGAAATGCCTTCCTATGGCTTTTCCCTGTGCTTCTTAAATCGAACTATTCCAAAAGGAGTTTCCTAGGCTGCTTCGGTAAGTGCGAAATAATAAGCTAATGCATCTGCGAATCGGGATTTCTCCCCCGATATCAAGGGCAAAGGTATGAAATTATTAAATACGCACAAACATTTTCCCCGTTTTTTTTGCCTCATGGGGATAAATATGTCATTTTGTCTGGCTAAAGAAAGAACTAAGGGAAATAGTATGTGTTGCATGGAGATATATCCCTTAAGACCATATAATCCAGGCAGAAAGATAAAAATTAAGCAGTTAAGCGATTTTTTTTCATTTTTCATTTTTCATTTTTCATTATTTTATCGTAACTTTGCACCCGCATTTGCGAAACAGTGCCGACGAGAGGTGCTGTTCGACAAACAAGTTCAACACATAACACACAACATTATGTACTTAGATTCAGCTAAGAAAGAAGAGATCTTTGAGAAGTTCGGTCAGGGCAAAACTGACACAGGTAGTGCCGAGAGCCAGATCGCTCTGTTCACTCACCGCATCAGCCACCTCACCGAGCACATGAAGCAAAACCGCAAGGACCACAGCACCGAGCGTGCTCTGACAGGTCTTGTAGGTAAGCGTCGCGCCCTGCTCAATTACTTGAAGGCTCGCGACATCACTCGTTACCGTGCAATTGTTAAAGCTCTCGGCCTGCGTAAGTAATCTGCGCAGCTCCGCTGGAAAAGAAACAAAGGCTGCATTCCCTCAGCGGGCGTGCAGCCTTTCTTTCTTTTAATTATTAACTATAAAATAGGAAAACCTATGATTGCCTAGGAAAGCCTAGGACTGCCTAGGAAAACCTTTTAAATATTATGAATTGGAAAAAGATTTTGCCTGATGTGCTGGCCGTCCTGTTCTTTGTGGCCGTCAGCGTCGTGTATTTCATCGTGCCCATCCGCGATGGGTTGGTCCTGACGGGACACGACCACACCGGAGGCGTCGGCAGTGGCGTGGAGATGGAGCAGTACAGAGCGACTCACAACGGCGAGCGTACGCGCTGGACCAACACGCTCTTCTGCGGAATGCCCACTTATCAGATGAGTCCCAGCTATCGCAGCACGGAGACACTCAGCTCGCTGGAGCGCGTCTATCAGCTCGGCTTGCCAGGCCTCTCGGCATATGCCGCCTACGTCTTCATGATGCTGCTTGGCTTCTACATCATGCTCAGGGCGTTCGACTTCCGCGTCTGGATGGCAGCTCTCGGCGCAGTCCTTTGGGCCTTCAGCAGTTACTACTTCATCATCATACAAGCCGGACACATCTGGAAACTCCTGACGCTCAGCTTCATCCCGCCAACCATCGGAGGCATGGTGCTGTGCTACAGAGGCCGATACATGCTGGGCATCGTGGTGACGGGCTTCTTCACGGCGATGCAGGTGCTCAGCAATCACGTCCAAATGAGCTACTATTTCCTGTTCGTGATTGGTTTCATGTCGCTCGCTTTCCTTATCGACGCCATCCGACAGAAAGCGTTTGCCAAGTGGCTGAAGGCAACCTTGTGCTTCGCCATCGGCGGCATACTGGGCGTCCTTATCAACCTGAGCAACCTCTATCACACTTGGGAGTACAGTAAGGAAAGCATGCGTGGCAAGAGCGAACTCACGCAGAAGACGAAAGATCCGGCAGACCAAACGACCAGCGGACTAGAGCGAAGCTACATCACCATGTGGTCGTATGGCAAGGGAGAGACTTGGACATTGCTCGTCCCGAACACCAAGGGCGGCGCGAGCCAGCTGTTGGCCGACAACGAGACGGCAATGAAGAAAGCCAATCCGACGTTTGCTCCCATCTATCGCGGCTTTACACAATACTGGGGCGAGCAGCCAGGAACAAGCGGACCGGTGTATGTCGGTGCCTTCGTCCTCATGCTCTTCTGGCTCGGATTCTTCATCGTAAAGGGCCCGATGAAGTGGTGTCTCGTTGCGGCAACTGCTTTGAGCATTCTGCTTTCATGGGGCAAGAACTTCATGGGCTTTACGGACTTCTTCCTCGATTACGTGCCCATGTACGACAAGTTCCGCACCGTCGCCAGCATCCTCGTCATTGCTGAATTCACAATTCCTCTGCTTGCGATGCTCGCCCTGAAAGAGGTCGTCAGCAATCCCGACTGCCTGCGTGGCAAAGAGGACCGCATTCCGCGCATTCATTATATTACCATAAGCTTTGTCCTCACCGGTGGAATGGCCCTGTTGTTCTGGCTTATGCCGGATGTTTTCTTTGGCAATTACATCTCCAGCTCCGACCAGATGTACATGCAGCAATATGTTCAGGCCGGCTACATACCGCAGGAAATGGCCGTACAGATACTGGACAACATGAGCGAGATGCGTAGGGCGATGTTCACGGCAGATGCCTTCCGCAGCTTCATCGTTGTGGCAATCGGCACCGTCCTGCTGCTTGCATATCGCTTCCAGAAACTGAAGGCGACCCCAATGACAGCAGGAATTATCCTGCTTTGCCTCGTCGATATGTGGGGCGTAAACAAGCGCTACCTCAACGACAGCATGTTCTCTCGGCCGCAGACAAACGCTCAGGCGTTCCCCCAAACAGATGCCGATAAGCTCATCTGCCAGGATACTGACACCTATTACCGTGTCCTGAACCTGAGCGTAAGCACCTTCAACGACAATACCACCTCGTTCTATCACAAGAGCATCGGCGGTTACCATCCCGCTAAACTGCGTCGCTATCAGGAACTCATCGAGGAGCACTTGCAGGGAGAGATGCGTGCGATAAATCAGGCAGTAGTCGAGACAGCCGGACATCTCGAGGCATGCAATGGCGACAGCCTCTTCGCGGTACTCAATATGCTCAACACCAAATACGTCATCCTGCCTTTGAAGGACAACGGCAAACTGCCTGTCCAGAATCCTTGGGCACAGGGGAACGGCTGGTTCGTGGAGCAGATTGAGTATGTGCCCGATGCCGATGCAGAGATTGCTGCGCTTCACAATGCCGACCTCAGAAGGGTTGCAGTTGTGGACAAGCAGTTTGAAGGCGTCCTCGGCGAGCAGACCATCTCTAACTCTCCCTTAAAGGGGGAGGACTCTACCTCCCTTTCAAGGGAATCTTTGGAAGGGTCTGTTGAGCTGACCAGCTACGAAGCCAATCGCCTCGCATACAAGGTGAAGAGCCAGAAAGGCGGTGTGGTTGTGCTGAGCGAAATCTATTACCCGGGCTGGACATGCACCATCGACGGTAATCCAGTCGAGATAGCGCGGGCCAACTATGTGCTTAGGGCGATAAAGGTGCCAGCCGGCGAACATGAGGTCATCATGACATTCGACCCGCAGACGGTGCATATCACCGAGGCCATAGCCTATAGTGCTCTTGCACTCCTGGCTTTGATGTTACTCTCGCTATTGGGTATGAAGCTTTACAGAATGCGACGACGTTAATATTATACCAACCATGAAACACACATACACAACAATTATCCTGCTGCTCCTGCTGCTTGCGACAGCCGAAGCATTGCAGGCTCAGACCGCTACCGAAAGGTATTGGCAACTCCTGTCCGATGCCAAGGACGCCTATTCAGAAGCCGTCGGGTACAAAGTCCTTGATGAGATACCGCTGACGCCCAACCAATTGAGCAGTAACGCGACTGACTATTATGAAGGCGGCTATATGTCGTATCTGCTCGACGACGATGTTTCGACATATTGGCACAGTGATTGGCACGGCAATGTCACCGAGCCGCATTACATCCAGATTGACTTTGCGGAGCCCATCAGTTGCGACTTGAGTCTCTATGTCGTGCGCAGGAAAACGTCGACCGACCACCCTACGCGAGTGGGACTCTATGGCAGTAACGACTTGAGCGACTGGGTTTCTTTCGGTCAGTACCAACTGGGCAATGCAACTTCCGGACAGACGTTTATGTCTGCTCCGCTCTCTTTGGGAGGCAATGCCTACTCCCATCTGCGCCTGGTCATAGAGGAGACGACAAGAGGCAATATCTTCGGTCACTTTGCCGAGATACGCCTCTATGAAGGAGTCTGCATAGGACCGAGCTATATGGTTGACCTTGGCGTGAACGCGACCAACTTTAAGAAAAGCATTGACGAGGCAGAGGCCGCGACGACGATAACGTGGGATGTGGTGTCGGCCTTGCAGCAGGCATACGATGACTTTATGGCAGAGTTTACCCGCATCAAGAATGGCCAGATGCCTTCCTTCGTGCAATACAGCAATCTTCCCTCGCTGTTTATCAACACTTACGACGGCTCTCCCATCGTGAGCAAAACGAATTATCAGTTGGCGAAGATGTGGAGGGTGGACGGCGAAAGCGTTGAAGTCTTCGACTCCCTCAGGATACGCGGTCGTGGCAATTCTACCTGGTTGCGCGAGAAGAAGCCCTATCGCATCAAGTTCTCCAGCAAGCAGAAGTTTCTGGGGAAGGGTTATGCGAAGGCCAAGAACTGGACCCTGATGGCGAACCAAGTGGACAAGACGCTGCTTCGCAACGCTCTGGCCAGCTTCATTGCCAAGCGTTTCGGCCAGACCTTCGTGCCTGCTGCGGTGCATGTGGATGTGGCGCTCAATGGGGAGTACATCGGCAACTACCAGATCAGCGACCACATGGATGTGCAAAACAGGCGTGTGGAGATTTATGAGCAAGAAGGTGTCGTGACGGACAGTGAGACGGACATCAGCGGAGGCTACTTTTTGCAGCTTGATGATACTGGCGTTTACGACCCTGTCTATTTCCTGACGAACAGGACGGGGGCTGTCATCTCAATCAAGAGTCCTGACGAAGATGTCATCAACTCCCGGCAGAGGAGCTACATACAAAGCTATGTCAACATCTTCGAACAGAGGCTTCTCGACTCGAGCTACGCGGACCCGGAATTAGGGTATCGCCCTTTGGTGGACAGCCTTTCGCTGGCCTCGTACTTTCTCACCGTGGAGTACTGTGCCAATCCCGACGGTTTCTACAGCACCTATTTCTATAAGGACATCGAAGACCCGCGTTTCTATTGGGGCCCGTGCTGGGATTATGACATCGCCTTCAACAACTGCAATCGCTTGGGCGATTTGTCGAACAAGATGATTAATAACAGCGGCTACGGTGAGACGAACGGCCGCGTGTGGTTCAACCGCATGTTTTCCGACCCTTGGTTCAAGCAGTTGTGCGGTCGCATTTGGCATCGAGCTATAGCCGACGGCTTGATGGAAGATGCTCTTGCTTTTGTGGATAGCGTGGCTCAGCGCATAGATGAGAGCCAACAGCTCAACTTCGAGCGATGGAGCATCTCGGAGCGCACGTGGGACGAGCTTGTGCTCTTCAGTACTTATCAGGAGGGTGTGGACTATGTGAAGCAGTTCCTTGTGAACCGCGTCGCCTTTCTGTCTTCCCAGTTGCCGAACTCAGAAGGCCTTCAGCCTCCTCGCGAGCCGGCCAATAATCCCTTAGAGATTGACCCCTCGCGCGCGTATTATATATATAATGTAGGGGCCAACATGCCTGTGGACTTCCTTCCGGACGGCAGCAACCGCGTGTGTGCGTGGGAATTCGACGAGCGTCGGTATGCGTCGCAACAGTGGCAGATAGTGCCCGTCACGGGAGACTATTACCGTATCGTTTCGCCCGACAGCAAACTTGCCATCACCGAGATGGCGACGGAGTACAACGGAGTGTACACGAAAGAGATGCAGTTGGAACTGAAGACCATCGACGAGAACGACGACCGTCAGCTCTGGAAGTTCGTGCCCACGGCAGGCAATTACTGCATTGAGAACAAGCAGTCCAATCTGGCCTGGAACAACTCGGGCGGCTTCGTAGCCAACGGCAATAGCATCATCACCTGGACCAACGATGCGAACAATGCAGTCAAGCCGACCCGCCAATGGTACCTTGTGGAGGGTGACACCGTTGACGGCATTGCGATGTCCGAGGCTGACGCAGATGCCGACTACCGCATCACCTACAATCCCGAAGCAGAGAGCGTGCAGATACGCATCCCCTCCGATGCGACAAATCGTCAGGGCGAAATCCGTCTGTACGACATTCAAGGCAAGGAGCTCGGTGTCGGTTCAACCGAACAGCCCATCAGCATGACAGGAATGCCTAAGGGCATCTATCTGCTCCGATGGACAGTACAAGGTCACAGTCGCAGCTTGAAGTTCACGAAGCCATAGCCTCTGATTATCAGCAATATAGCCAGGTGCTCTGACGCACTATGGAGCGACGGCCTACGCAGCTGCCTGCGAAGGGCGATGCAGCAGCCTGCGAAGGGCAACGCAGCAGCCTGCGTAAACTGACGCAGCAGCCTGCATTTTTTCACCCCCCCTTCGATGCTGACAAACGAGTCAAGCGCAGCTATGAAATTCTGTCAGTCATGCCAGATAATTTACCGTCCGGAATATGTTTGGCACGCACTTTGTTGTATCTAAAGTGGAATGTTTAACCAATTAACAAAATAAAGCAATGAACGTAAAACCATTGGCAGACCGCGTGCTCATTGAGCCCGCACCTGCAGAGACAAAGACAGTAGGCGGCATTATCATCCCCGATACCGCAAAGGAGAAACCCTTGAAGGGCACCATCGTAGCCGTTGGTAATGGAACGAAGGACGAGGAAATGGTCCTCAAGACAGGCGATGAAGTTCTCTATGGCAAATATGCCGGAACAGAACTCGAGATTGAGGGCAAGAAGTATCTCATCATGCGTCAGAGCGACGTGGTGGCAATACTCTTGTGATTTAAGGATTTAAGGATTTTATATTAAAGGATTAAAATCCCTGAATCGAATCACTGTCTGATATCAAATCATCAATTCAAAAATCATTAATTCATTAAATATCATCATGGCAAAAGATATTAAATTCAACCTCGACGCCCGTGACGTGATGAAGCAAGGCGTTGACCAATTGGCAAATGCAGTAAAGGTAACTCTCGGTCCGAAGGGTCGTAACGTTATCATCGAAAAGAAGTTTGGCGCCCCCCAAATCACTAAGGACGGCGTCACCGTGGCAAAAGAAGTGGAACTGGCCGACCCCTTCCAGAACGCAGGCGCACAGCTCGTCAAGAGCGTAGCCAGCAAGACAGGCGACGATGCAGGCGACGGCACAACCACAGCAACCGTTCTGGCTCAGGCCATCGTGCGCGAAGGCTTGAAGAATGTGGCCGCAGGTGCCAACCCAATGGACCTGAAGCGCGGTATCGACAAGGCAGTATCAGCCGTTGTGGAAAGCATCAAGAAACAGTCTGAACCCGTTGCAGCCGACTATCAGAAGATAGAGCAAGTGGCAACCGTCAGCGCCAACAACGACCCGGAGATAGGTAAGCTCCTGGCCGATGCAATGCAGAAGGTCAGCAAGGACGGCGTCATCACCATAGAGGAGGCAAAGGGCCGCGACACCACTATCGGCGTAGTGGAAGGCATGCAGTTCGATCGCGGTTACCTCAGCTCATACTTCGTGACCGACACAGAGAAGATGGAGTGCGTTATGGAGAACCCCTACATCCTCATCTACGACAAGAAGATCAGCAACCTGAAGGACTTCCTGCCCATCCTGGAGCCCGCAGTTCAGAGCGGCCGACCCCTGCTCGTCATTGCCGAAGATGTCGATAGCGAAGCACTCACCACACTCGTTGTGAACCGCCTCCGCACACAGCTCAAGATCTGTGCCGTCAAGGCTCCCGGCTTTGGCGACCGCAGGAAAGCAATGCTTCAAGACATAGCCATCCTCACAGGCGGCATCGTCATCAGCGAAGACACGGGTCTCAAGCTCGAACAGGCAACAATCGAAATGCTCGGCACCTGCGACAAGGTAACAGTCAGCAAGGACAACACCACCATCGTCAACGGTCACGGCCAGAAGGAACTCATTCAGGACCGCATCAACCAGATAAAGAATGAAATCAGCAACTCCACCAGCGACTACGACAAGGAAAAGCTGCAGGAACGTCTGGCAAAACTGAGCGGCGGCGTAGCCGTACTGTATGTAGGTGCTCCCAGCGAAGTGGAGATGAAGGAGAAGAAGGACCGTGTGGACGACGCTCTTTGCGCAACCCGTGCAGCCATCGAAGAGGGTATCATCCCCGGCGGCGGCGTAGCGTACATCCGTGCACAACAGGAAATAGCAAACCTTAAAGGCAGCAATGCAGACGAAGACACAGGCATCCAAATCATTCGTCGCGCTATCGAAGAGCCTCTCCGCCAGATTGTCGAGAACGCAGGCCTTGAGGGTAGCGTCGTAGTCAACGAGGTTCGCAACGGTAAGGGCGACTACGGCTATAATGCACGCGTCGATAAGTACGAGAACATGAAGGCTTCCGGCATCATCGATCCCGCTAAGGTGACACGTGTTGCCCTGGAGAATGCAGCCAGCATAGCAGGCATGTTCCTCACCACCGAGTGCGTTATCTGCGAGGCTAAGGAGGACAAGCCCGAGATGCCGATGGGCGGTGCTCCCGGCATGGGCGGCATGATGTAAACTGCCACTCCGCATCCCTCTCCTGTGTAGAGGGAGAATATAAAAAGCCGCCTCATCCAAAAGGATGGGGCGGCTCTCTTTATCAATTATGTCAGCTTATCTTCTCTGGCGGCGGGCACTGACACGGGGAGCCGTATCGGCAGAAGCCGCATTCTTTTCCTTTCTGGCAGAGCTGCTGCCGCCATCACCGCTCTTGGCCTTCGCCGTCCGGTTGCTGCTGCCGAAAATAGACTTCTTTGCAGGCTTTACTTCCTTTGTAGCCATCTCCGCATTCAGGCTATCCTTCTTGGTTGTATCGGCAAGGAAACCGCTGCCCCAGACATTCTTCTCGAAGTCACTAATCTGCTTTTCGATGCGTTTCTGCTCGGCCACCATATCGCTGTCGGTGGGGCAGTAGTTCTGAAGTACCTTGCCCTGCATGTTGTTGGTCTTGTAGATGGTGCCTTCGTAACGGTTCATTGTAAAGAAGTCATCCGCAGTCATGTTGGTGACATTGTTCAGGTTGCTTGGCATCATGGGCAGCTTGGCAAGCCATGGAGCCACATCGTCGTACTTCACCCAGAAGAGAGGGTAGGGCGTAGCATCGCTGCTGAACTCATCAGCACCTCGCATGAGAATGGGACAAAGGGCAGTCACCTTGGTCGTAAAGGTGCCGGTTCGCTGGTCCATGTATATGCTTTCTTTGATGTAGTAACGTGTTGCCTCAGCACTTGGCACATCGCTGTCGGCTACATTCAGCTTGCCACCATCTTCCTCATAATAGATGCCATAGCGCTCCAACATGTCTTTCACAGGGAGTTTGTCCTTTTCGTCGAACGACTCGTTGCCATCCAACTTGTATGTATAAGCATTGACGCGTCCCGTGAGTATAAGGCGAAACAGGTAAGTGAAGAGGTTCACTTGCCTTCCCATAGGCTCTACGGGATAGTACATCGGCGCGTTCTTGTCCTTCGTCAAGTCAAGCTGACGATAGATGTCACGCTTCCAAACGACATCTTCAGGCATGGCAGCCGTAGTGGGGAACATGAGCGATGCACGGTCGCCAGCTGTGGTTTTAGCTACTTGCCCAGCAGTTACAGGTGCTGGAACACGACGCTTTGCAGGCTGAGCCTTAGTGGCAATTGACACAAGGAACATGGCCGTGACAAGAAAAAATATACGCTTCATAGTTTTATGTTTCATTATTATTAGTTCGTAGTTAAGGCGTTTGCTTAATAATGCTCAAGGGTGAGACTTATTTTATGATAACCTCCATGACGCCGTTGAGCGTGCGCTCTATGCCATCGGGACCTGTGGCGTGAATGTCTCTAATGAAAAGATGTTTGTTGCGAGCCAGCCCGCGCATTTGAGCCTTCTGTTGGTCGGAGAATTTCGCACCATTGCTCTTGTAGGGAACCGCATTGCCCATTGCGTCGAAGAGAAGCATCTCAAAGCTGTTTACACGGAAGGCAATATTCAGCAGCCCGTCGTCGATAGCGGCACCGATGCCATCTGTGGACATCAGTATCTGCTTCGAAAGATTGCCACCTGTGAAGTGGTTGTCGCCACCGCCCTCAGCAGCATAGGCAATATAGGCTGTCGGGTCAGGCAGTTTGCGAACACGGAAGGTAAACTTGCCCATTTCTTGCACGCGCCCTTCACTCTCGGCAGAAACGGTGATGACGGCTTCTGTACCAGGTGTAGAAGGACGAGCGATGTACTTGCCTTCGCCTTTCTGTTCGAAGCTGCCACCAGTCATGCTGACGCGCAACTTACTGCTTGGGATGCCGGGCACAGAGACGCTCATGGGGTTGTCATAGCCAGCGTAGAGCACATTCATGATGTCTGCACTGACAGTAGCACTGGGGGCAACAACGCTGTACTTCTGTGAGAAGTCACGGCGAACCTTCTCTCCAGAGCCGTTCAGCATTTCGATGTAGCCGCTGAAGGTGAAGTCGCCGGTCTTGCTACACAGCGTTTCGTAGTATCCCTTGTCGCTCTGTATCTGCTTGCCGCCAATGTAGATGGTCGGCCGACGCGTGGTGTCGACTGCAGCCATGATGATTTGTGCGCTGAAGCGTCCGCCTTGAACTATAGTCTGAGCGTTGGGAATGACATATGCATTCAGCTGGTTTACGCGAATGTCCTTAACGTCAACATTGCTGATGAGGTTATGGAGTACTTCTCCCTCCGCTGTACGAACATCATTCTGCAGTTTTGTAAGCAATGTTACGGCAGCGGCTGTTGGCATATTCTCAAAGGCGTATTCCTGCCAGTTCTTGCCAAGAACCTTTGCTTTGGCAGGCACGTCGGTGGCAAGGTTGCTGGAAATAATCTCTCTCTTCTCCTTGTCTGACACCATGCGCACAATGCGTTCACGATAGCTGTTTATGGCTTTGTAGAGTTCTTTGCCGCGTCCTATGCCTGGAGCAAGCATAACTTGTGTGCTGGCTTCCAAGTCTTCGCGGTTCTTTATGTTGTTGACATCGGCATTTTTCCCATCGCTTTTGCGGACGATGGCCTCTTTGAGTTCCTCTGCCAGATTATAGAGGGAATCGCTCATGCCACGCACATATTGTGCTTTTTCGTACCATTCTTTTACCTTTGCAGGGTTGTTCTTCATCTGCTGGTCAAAGGTGCTGTAGATGCCCATGTTGGATTTGGAGGCATTTTCGGTACTCTTCTTCAACCCTTCTGACACAAGAGAGAAACCTTCGAGTACATCGCTTGACACATTGAGTGCAAGCATGGCCAGGAGGACCAGGTACATCAGGTTAATCATCTTCTGACGTGGGGATATTCTTTTCTTCTTTATAGGCATTGCTTTATTGCTTTCTGAAAAACAGTATTATTCTGAATGCTCTGGTTGACTTGAAGTGTTTTACTCCCCGTCGTTTTCAGTGTTGGGCACGACCTTCATGTTGACGGTGAGTGCCTTTATCATGCGGGCATAGACATTGTTGAGTTCCTCGATCTGTTGAGCCATGCGGCGTGTCTGTTCATCGATTTGCTCGATGGTGCTGACTTGTTTGCTGATGTTACGCAGCTGAAGCTCGTAAACGGTGGCAATGCCTGTGATGGAGCGGTTGAGGTTCTCCATTTCTTCGCTGTCTGTGGACATGCGTTCTGCCTGTTTCTTGACGCGTCCGAATACTTCGGTGAGTTCCTGAAGCACTTCTGCATAGTTGGTGATAGCTTCTTCGACGGTGGCGGGGTCTGTGGCCTTGATTTGGTTTGCGTCGATGGCTGGACCGCCGTTTTGTATCTGTTCGAGTGCGAGTTGTGCTTGTGCTGCTGCCTGTCCTGCTGCTGCCAGGTTGGCTGCTGCTGCGCTGAGGCCGGCTCCTGCGGCCAGAGCATCTGGGTCGATGGGACCGCTTGCTGCGGCTACTGTGCCGCCGCCAATTACGGTAGTGCCGCCTCCTCCGATGACGATGGGACCTTCCGGTGCTTCGGCTCCTTCGGGGAGGGCTGTGCCGCCTGCCACTACGATGGCCTGCCCGCCTGTGGCGACGCCGTCGCCTTCGGTATGAGGCACTTTTTCGTAAGTCTTCTCAAAGGCGGAGATGAAGAAGACGAACACCTCGGTTATCATACTGACGAACAGTATGGTGTTAGCCCCAGGGATGTGTGTCAGCTTGAACAATGCGCCTAATACCACGACTGCAGCACCCCAGCTGTAGGCGTAATTCATGAATACTTGACCGGATGGCGAGTCCATCCACTTCTGCAATTTAGCTATGGGATTCATATCTTTGTATCTTTTCTGTTGTTGTTTTGCTGTTGGTGAGTGGTTTTAGCGACGTGTCTTGCGTGTGCTGACGGTTGGTCCTGTTGAAGATGACTTGGGCCCTTTGCTGCTTCCTTTAGCCGTACCGCCGCTTGCTTTGTTGGTTCCGGACTTGTCGTTTACCATGGTTCGTACGCAGCGGAAGCCGATGAAGCATCTTGGTTGGTTCTGATATTCATACGACCGCCATGCGCTTCGTATCATGCTTTCTGGGTCTTTCCATGAGCCGCCGCGGACGGATTTCTTTTTGAGGCGGTAGGGGTCTTCTTTGGCTGCGTTGTAGGAGAGTTCCGGATTCATGTCCGCCATGCCTTCCACGCCGGCTTCGGTGTAAACGGTGCTTGTCCATTCGGCCACGTTACCAGCCATGTCGTAGAGCCCGTTGCTGTTGGCGCTGAAGATGCCGCATTTGCTGGTGATGAGTGAGCCGTCCTGTGTGTAGTTGCCTCGGTCGGGTTTGAAGTTGGCATAGAAGCATCCTTTGTCGCTCTTGACTTCTTTGCTTTCCCAGGGGAAGGGGTTGCCTTCCTTGCCACGTGCGGCGTATTCCCATTCCACTTCGCTGGGCAGTCGGTAGCGCTGTATCTGTTTTGCGTATCCGCCCATGCCTTTCAGTAGGAAGTTGGTACGCCATGCGCAGAAGGCATTTGCTTGTTCCCAGGTGACGCCTACTACTGGGTAGTCGTCGTAGGCTGGGTTTGAGAAGTAGAGCTTCATGTAGCGCTCGTTGTTGGCGTTGCGGAAGTCGTTCACCCAACAAGTGGTGTCAGGGTAGATGTTCACAATATAGGTGTTGAGGAAATCCCAGGGGCCGGATAGTGGCCTGGTGATGGTTTGCCTTATGATTTTGCCGTCGTCGTCAATCCAAGCTGTGTCTTTGCTGATGATGACTTGCTCGTTTGAGATGGCGTGGTCGGTGTTGAGGTCTCGTTCTTCGGGGTTGAGGCGGTATTTCCTCTGTGCGGCCGTCACGTAGTCGTACACTTCGTAGCGGTAGTTCATCTGGCTTGCGTCGAGCATCTTTGTGCCGTCGATGGGGTGGATGACGTAAACGCTTTGTATGGCGCGGTCCTCATCTTCGTTGGCTTTGCGCCAGGGGATGTTTTTACTCCAGTCGAGGTGTGGTGTGACGGGGTTGCCTTCTTTGTCTTCCTCGATTTTGTATGTTTCGTCGCCGCCGTATGCGGGGTCAGCGAGGCGCTCCCGGATGATGCTGTCGCGCACCCAGTTTACGAACTGGCGATACTTGGCGTTGCTGATTTCGTGCTGGTCCATCCAGAATCCGTCCACGCTGATGTCGCGTAGCGGGTATTCTGTGCCCCACAGTGTGTCGTTCTTTTCGAGGCCAATCTTGAGTGAGCCTTTGTGCACGGGCACCATGCCGAACGGTGTTGATTCTGAAAAGGAGGAGCCTTTGACGCCTGTGAGTTCGCCTCCGACGGCGTTTGCCGACGAGTTGGAACCGAAGCAGGAGCCCAAGACCATGCAGCCGAGTGCCGCACCTACTAAAAGCAGACTTTTTGTCTTCATAATTATTATTTAAATAGGTTTCCCTAGGTGAGTCCTAGGTTTCCCAGGGTTGTTTATAGTAACCTGACGGACTTGTGGAGGTTTTTCCCTTTTTTATAGACGTCGAGGTCGTGTTGATATCCGATGAGTATTTCGTGTGTGCCGTTGAGTGCTCCTACGCCGCCTGTATAGATTTCGTAGGAGTATCCGATGTTGATGCCGTGGAAGTCGAATCCGAGCAGTACGCCTACGCTGATGGTTGGGCTGTACATGAGGCCTCCGTAGAGCTTGTGTTTGTTGCCGTCGTACATGAGTCGGGCGTTGATGTCGCCTCTCCAGTTTTGGAGGTCTGAGCGCACCATGGCATCCATGGCCACCTTGTAGCGTGGATGGCGGAACGAGAGGTTGTATCCGCCTTGCACCATGAATGTGGGGTCGATGCTGACCTCATGTGTCTTGTCGTCGCCCAGCTTGACTGTCGGTCCGAGCAGGTGGACGGCGCTGACGCCGGCGTACCAGAGTTTCTTGTACGTGAAGCGCAGGCCGATGTCGAGGTCGAAGGAGTTGCCTTTGATGTCGTTTTGAGCGAAGGCGGGGTCTCCGGGGTCGTTCAGTTCTATGTTCGAGCCGTTGAATCCTACCATGAGGAGTGCGGGGCGGACACCGATGCTCATGCGTCCGCCGAAGAGCTTCTGATGGAATGCGTATTGGAGTTGTATCTTTTTGTTGGAAAAAGCTCCGATTGCATCGTTGAGGAATGCTGCGCCCACGCCATGTTTCGGGCCGATGAAGAACAGTGGCATATCTGCGTTGATGACCATTGTCTTCGGCGCTCCCTCGTAGCCGACCATTTGCATACTGTAGATTCCCTGGACATTCAGCTTGCTGTCCAGCCCTGCCGCTGCAGGGTTGTAGTAGGATTGCAACGCCCAGGTGTTGGTAAACGCCGCGTCGAATTGTGCCCTTGCGCTGAGGGTCACGATGAGCATACCTATCCAGAGCAGTTTTTTCATCCTGTTTTTAATAACGTAGGTAATTGTTGATTTATTGTGCCGATATGCCTATAATTTTTCGCAAAGGTACGAATTTTCTGCCATTTGGCCAAGAATCGGGCTTTGTTTCTCGCCTAGCGGTGATGTAAAGGACTTGTGCCGATGGTTCCCCCTCCTTGGTGAAAATGTAAAGATATTTCGCAGAGTTTGCGGATGCCCTGCTGTGCCCTTCTCCGATGCAGGCAGGAGCGTGAGCCGATGCACTATGGAGCGTCGGCCTTCGCAGCATGGAGCATCGGCCCTCGCAGCACGCTGCGTGAGCCGACGCAGCAGCATGCGTTTTTACGCATGGCATAGGGTACCCCTATGTTGCTGACAAAGAGCAAGTTGTTGTTGGTGTGAAAACATACCTTCACCCCACTCGAATCATGTGGGATGTGATGCTCCGGCCTGTACCAGGGTGTACGGGTTGAGTAAATATTTTTTGCAGGAGAAATTATGGTTTACGGAAGTCGTCCCAGCCGTCAATCTCTTCAAGGTAAGTGCCTTCTTTCGCCGGAGCGACTTTCTGGTACGCCTCTTTGCTGACTTCCACCAAGGCTGTATCGTTCTGCAGAAGGTATTTTGTGCTTTCGGACACTAGCGCGTTGTCCTTGACTGTGAAGGTTTCCCTGACAGCTCCCTGATGGGCTATCTGGCTGTCCTTCAGCCTGATGAACTCTGAAACGGCAGCGCCCGTATTGCCGGCACTATTCCGGATGATGTCTCCATCAGGCGTAATGGCAAGCCCTATCTCTGCTCGTTCGACATGCGTGATGAGGTGGAGCGAGTCGTTTACATAAGAGTAAATGGCTGCGTAGGGTGCTTCGCCGCGCAACAGCACCTCGGCTTTGCCGTCCCCATCCAGGTCGGCAGCAATGAAGAAGATGGGCGAATGCTCTTCGTAGTCAAGCGCTTTCTTCCTTGATACCTCGTCACATTTTATCTGCTTCCAGGCTGCATAGAGCGTCTCCTTTGAACACGGGAGCGGCATCTTAGTGAGCTCGGTGAATTCCTCCCCGTCTTCAATCACTAATGCCTGCCCCCCCTCCTGGCCGCCTTTCTTGTTATCTTTGTTCTGCTTGAAACCGCAACTTCCAATGACTAATGCCAGCGATGTAATAATTACCGTTGTAAAAATCCTTCTCATAGCAATCTTTCAGTATTTTCAATACTAACGACACACAAAGTTACAACATCTTTCATTTCCAAGCAAGAAAAGCGGCGTTTTTTTTGCCAGACAGCCTCATTATACAAGAAAAAGTGCAGAAACTGCAACAACTTTCGCCATTTTTGACTATCTTTGCAGCCAAATTTACATAACTAGATAAAAAAGAAGAACAGAAATGGCACAGCAAGAGGATGTTTTCAAAAAGATAGTGTCGCACTGCAAAGAGTACGGCTTCGTGTTTCCCTCAAGTGATATTTACGACGGACTGGCTGCCGTCTATGACTACGGACAGAACGGCGTTGAGCTGAAGAACAATATAAAGCAGTACTGGTGGCAGTCGATGGTGCTCCTGCACGAGAACATCGTGGGCATCGACGCCGCTATCTTCATGCATCCGACCACTTGGAAAGCAAGCGGCCATGTTGATGCCTTCAACGACCCCCTCATAGACAATCGCGACTCAAAAAAGCGCTATCGTGCCGACGTACTCATCGAAGAGCAGATGGCAAAGTACGAGGACAAGATTCAGAAGGAAATAGAAAAAGCACGGAAACGCTTTGGCGATAAGTTCGACGAGGCACAGTTCCGCGCCACAAACGAGCGAGTACTCGAGAACCAAAAGAAGTACGACGACCTCCATCACCGCTTCCAAGAGGTAATGAACGCTCCTGGCGGCATCGACCTCGAAGGCATGAAGCAAATCATCCTCGACGAAGGTATCGTATGCCCCATCAGCGGCACACGCAACTGGACTGATGTCCGCCAGTTCAACCTCATGTTCAAGACCGAGATGGGAAGCACCGCCGACGGCGCAAGCACCATCTACCTCCGCCCAGAAACCGCGCAAGGCATCTTCGTCAACTACCTCAACGTGCAGAAAACTGGCCGCATGAAGCTCCCCTTCGGCATCGCACAGATAGGCAAAGCCTTCCGCAACGAAATCGTAGCACGCCAGTTCATCTTCCGTATGCGCGAGTTCGAACAAATGGAGATGCAATTCTTCATACAGCCTGGCACAGAGCTCGATTGGTTCGCCAAATGGAAAGAGACACGCATGAAATGGCACCAGAACCTCGGATTCGGAGCAGAAAACTACCGCTTCCACGACCACGACAAGCTCGCCCACTATGCCAACGCCGCTACAGACATCGAGTTCCACATGCCATTCGGATTCAAGGAAGTGGAAGGCATACACAGCCGCACCAACTTCGACCTCTCGCAGCATGCCAAGTACAGCGGTAAGAAGATTGAATACTTCGACCCCGAAACAAACGAGAGCTACACACCGTACGTCATCGAGACCTCTATTGGCGTGGACCGCATGTTCCTCTCCATCATGTGCCACAGCTACGAGGAACAGGTTCTGCCCGACGGTCAGACACGCACCGTCCTACACCTCCCCGCAGCTCTCGCACCAGTGAAACTCGCCGTCTTCCCACTCACAAAGAAGGACGGAATGCCCGAAAAAGCCCAAGAAATCATCAATGACTTGCGCTTCCACTTCAATTGCAAGTACGAAGAAAAAGACCAGATAGGAAAACGCTACCGCCGCATGGACGCCATAGGCTGTCCCTACTGCGTCACCGTGGACCAGCAGACACTACAGGACAACACAGTGACCCTGCGCGACCGCGACACCATGGAGCAGCATCGCGTTGCCATCAGCGACCTTCGCAGCATCATCGAAGACAAGGTAAGCATCACCTCTCTGCTCAAGAAACTGCTTTGAAAATGAAATCCACCCTGAAAGCCCTACTCCTTTTGCCGTTGCTCATCCTCGCTTCCTGCAAGGACAGCGACGACACACCAGACATCCACTACGACTGGCAGGCACGCAATGCACAGTGGTTCGCCGAGATATACGATGCCGCAAAGGCCGAGATAGACGCCGCAAAAACACAATATCCCGACGGAAACGACTGGGAGCAGCATTGCGACTGGCGCATCTATCGGACACTTCTCAAGAGCCAAGAAACAGAAGGCCCCACAACGGATTACGTCGTGTGCAAGATTAACGAGCGCGGCGACGGCAGTTGGAGTCCCGCTTACACCGATAGCGTACGCCTCTTCTACCGTGGCTGGTTGATGGACGAGAAGTATCCGGAGAGCAAAACAAACTTGAAGCCCTTCACCCAAACATACTATGGAGAGTTCAACAAATTGACCTCCGCACCCGCGGCCATGCCGGTCATCAACAACATTGAAGGCGTTATGACAGTCCTCCAATACATGGTAAAGGGCGATGACTGGGATGTATATATCCCGCAGGAACTGGCTTACAAAGAGGCTGAATCTGATGCCGTTCCTGCATACAGCACGCTGTTCTACCGCCTTCGGGTGGAATTGGTGCACAAAAGCGGCACCGGAATGTCCGAGTGGAGATAGCCTCATATACCAATTAGGCATTTACCATCTAACCATTCACCCGCATCAGCGGGATAGTAACAAATGGCAAAATGGTAAATGCCTAATTGATTATGTCACCGGATATTGTTCCGAATCTTTGTCAGGTAAGCATTAAGTGCCTCTTCGTCGCGCCCGTCGATAATCTGTATCAACTCCTTTAACTCCGAACGAATGCCTTCGACATGCGCCTTTGTGCGTGGGTTGAAGAGTATCTCGCGCAGCAGCGTATCGTCTTCACCCAGGACGCCTCGGGCTATCTTCAAGTGTCGCTTGAATGTCGTGCCGGGCGCATCCTGATGCTTCATTACGGCGGAGAAGACGAAGGTGCTCACAAAGGGCACCGACAGACTGTATGCCATTGCCTCGTCATGCTCGTCGAAACTGTATTCATGGACATTTAATCCAAGTCGCCTATAGAGGTCCAGGAAGAAGATTCGCCCCATGTAGTCGCCCTCATTGATGACGATGGCGTTCTCCGAAGAGAGTGCCCCAAGGTTCGCAAACGTGGGGCCGAACATGGGATGGGTAGAGACATAGCGCATGCCAGTCTGCTCGTAGAAGTCCTTCAGCCCCGTCTTCACGGACGAGATGTCGGATATGATGCAGTCCTTAGGCAGGTGCGGAATGACTTGCTCGAAGACGTCTATGGTGTATTTGAGTGTTACGGCGTTGATTACAAGCTCGGGCTTGAAGTCGTTTATCTCGTCGAGTGTGGTGAACCGCTGTGTGTTGTAGAGGAACCGCATACGCTGCGGGTCAACCTCATATACAGCGCATTCGTGGTCGAAGGACAGTACATCGGTAAAGAAACTGCCCATCTTGCCTGCTCCTAAAATGAGAATCTTCATAGTGTAATATGTTAAAAACACTCCCCCAAAGGGGGAGCGGGGAGGGGGCTTTACTTGTTGATAATCTCCATTTGCTGTCGGACGCTCTCTTCGTGTATGTTCTCGAAGATGTTCTTGATGCATTCGCGTCCGATGCCGAGCAGCGACCCTTGTGCGCCTCGCTTGTCGAGGATTTCGCTGTAGCGGCGTGTCTGAACGATGGTGATGCCGTTGTTCTTCTTGTACTCACCGATGTTGCGGCAGACTTTCATGCGTTTGGCAAGCAGTTCGATGAGCTCGTCGTCGAGTTCATCTATTTCGTGTCGGAGGTCTTTGAGTCGGTCGGTGTGTTCGTCGGTGTTGCGGAAGATGAGTCTTGAGACGATGAAGTCCAGCACTTCGGGTGTTACCTGCTGTGAAGCGTCGCTCCACGCTTTGTCGGGATTGCAGTGGCTTTCAACGATGAGGCCGTCGAAGCCGAGGTCCATTGCCTGCTGACAGAGTGGTGCAATCAGGTCGCGACGTCCGCTGATGTGGCTTGGGTCGCAGACGATGGGCAGTTCCGGGAGGCGTCGCTTCAGTTCGATGGGTATCTGCCACATGGGTTCGTTGCGATACAGCTTCTTCTCGTAACTGCTGAATCCCCTGTGGATGGCGCCGAGTTTCTGTATGCCGGCGCCGTTTATTCGCTGGAGTGCTCCAATCCACAGTTCGAGGTCTGGGTTGACGGGGTTCTTGACGAGCACTGTTGCTTCTGTTCCCTTCAGCGCATCTGCCAGTGCTTGTACGGCAAAGGGATTGGCTGTGGTGCGTGCTCCGACCCAGAGAATGTCGATTCCATGCTTGAGGGCCAGTTCGACGTGTTCGGGTGTTGCCACTTCTGTGGCGGTGAGCATGCCTGTTTCCTTTTTGACATTTTCCATCCATGGGAGTGCGGGCTCTCCGTGTCCTTCGAAGCCTCCGGGCTTTGTTCGCGGTTTCCAGATGCCAGCGCGGAAGATGTGGCAGCCTTTGCTGGCCAGTTGCTTGGCTGTGGTCATCACTTGTTCTTCTGTCTCGGCGCTGCATGGACCGGCGATGATGAAAGCGCGTTCCTGGTCACTTGGCAGGTTCAGGGGTTGTAGTTGGAGTTCCATATTGTGTTTTCTTTCGTTATGATGTTATTATGTTCTTTCGTTGTGACGGTTTATTCTGTGAGGGCTTTGATGCGTTCCAGCGCTTCGGCGAATTTGTCTTCCTTGGCGCAGAGGCTGATGCGAATGTATCGTTTGCCGTTGCTTCCGAAGATGAATCCGGGCGTGATGAACACTCTTGCTTCGTGTAGAACACGCTCTGTGAGTTCTTCCACATCGTTGTATTTGTCGGGGATGCGTCCCCAGAGGAACATTCCGGTCTGCTGTGGGTCGAACTGACACTCGAGGAGTCGCATGATTTCCTCAGCGAAGCGACGTCGTCCGGCATAGACGTCGACGTTGGCCAGCCTGTGCCAGAGGTTTGTGTTGTCGTATGCTTTGGCTGCCGCAAGCTGCAGCGCGCGGAAAGTTCCGCTGTCGATATTGCTTTTCACCTTGACTATCCAGCTGACGAACTGTGGGTTGGTGGCAAGCATGCCGACTCGCCAGCCCGGCATGTTATGGCTCTTCGACATTGAGTTGAACTCGATGCAGCATTCTTTGGCGTGCGGGACTTGCAGGATTGAAAGCCTTTCTCCGTCGTTGAGGATGAAGCTGTAGGGGTTGTCGTTGACCACGATGATGTTATGCCGAAGGGCGAAATCGACGAGTCGCTCGTATGTCTCGCGTCTTGCCCTTGCCCCTGTCGGCATGTTCGGGTAGTTGGTCCACATGAGTTTCACGCGGCTGAGGTCCATGTTCTCGAGCTGCTCGAAGTCGGGCTGCCAGTCGTTTTCGGGCAGGAGGTCGTAGTTGACGATTTTCGCGCCAAGCAGTTTCGAGAGACTTGTATAGGTGGGATAGCCGGGGTTTGGTACGAGGACTTCGTCGCCGACGTTGACGAAGGCCAGAGTGACATGCAGTATTCCCTCCTTGCTGCCTATGAGCGGTTGAATCTCGCTGTTCGGGTCGAGTTCTACCCCATACCAGCGTTTGTAGAAATCGCTCATTGCCCGGCGCAACTCGGGGATGCCTATCGTTGGCTGATACCCGTGAGCTGTGGGCTTCCTCGCTTCTGTGCAGAGTGTTTCGACTGTTTCGGGCGAGGGGGGCATATCGGGACTTCCGATGGCGAGGCTGATGACGTCCTTTCCTTCGGCGTTCATCGCGGCCACTTCCTTTAGTTTGCGACTGAAGTAATACTCTGTTACGTCGGCCAGTCTGTCAGCCGGTTTGATGTTAAATGCTTTGCTTTCCATCTTCGTAAATGCCAAGTTGTTTGAGTTCGCGGGTAAGCGGGGTGATTGCGTTGAGAGCCTGGCGGTAGCGTTTCTCGTCGTTGAACGAGAGGTCGATGTAGAACATATATTGCCACTCTTGCCCGATAATGGGCAGACTCTGTATTTTGGTGAGGTTGAGTTTATAGAATGAGAGGACCGAGAGGATAGCGCTCAGGCTGCCTTCCTCGTGGGGAAGTGTGAAGACGAGGCTGGCCTTGTCGATATGATGGGTGCAGCGAATGGCCTGAGCCTTCTCGGGGTGTGCGAGGACGAGGAAGCGTGTGAAGTTGTGCTTGTTTGTTTCGATGCCCTCTTGCAGCACTTTCATGCCGTAGATGTCGGCAGCGTCGCGGTGGCAGATGGCAGCGTGTCCGTGTCTGCGTTCGCGGCTGATGTCGGCAGCGGCCCCTGCTGTGTCGGCTGTTTCGACCTTCTTGAATTCCGGATGACGCGAGAGGAATTGGCGGCACTGCATGAGTGCGACGGGATGGGAGTTCACCTCGGTGATGTCTTTCCAGTCCTCATCTGGCAGACACATGATGCTGTGCTTGATGCGTAGCTTGTGTTCGCCGACGATTGTCATGCCGCTGTCGCGCAGCAGTTCATAGTTGTGCAGCAGGCTTCCGGCAATAGTGTTTTCAATTGCCATGAGTCCCAGCATGTCGGACGACGTTTTGAGTTGGGCGAACATCTCTTCGAAAGTGTCGCAGCAAACCAGTTCCACCTGCTCTCCCTCGAAGAAGCGGTGGGCTGCGATGTCGTGGAAGCTACCCTCGATTCCCTGTATTGCGATCCGTTTTGCCATTTGAAATTGAATAATGAATATTGGAAATCAAGAAGTCCCGCTTCACGATGTGAGCGGGACTTTCTTGTTTATCTTGTCTTTTTGTTATACCTTATTTATATATATACGACGGCCCGCTTCACTTTATCTGCTAAAGTAAAAGTAATAATAAAAGCCGAAGTAACGATTGCCTGTGTTTGACATTTGTTTTTTTGTTTGCGAGTGCAAATTTATGTCAAATCTTTCTTTTTGCCAAGAGAAATGCCAACTTTTTTTACATTTGGCAGTAAAATGCGTGTCATAAAGTAGAAAAAAGGCAGATTTGCTGTGCCGTGGTGGCTGTTTCGGCAGGCTGTGCGGTTCGACTTGGCACGTCGAGTTGATTGCACGATGGCGAACGTGCAATTGCATCATCGCGAACGTGCAATTGCACGAAGGCGACCGTGCAATGGATGCAGCGTGCTGTGTTTGGTGAGCCAGCCCGTCAGGAAGCATGGCGCGGCGTGTTCTGCCGATATAGTTGCCATGCGTTGTAGGCGTTTTGCCAGATGCTGTAGGCGCCGCCTACCAGCGAGGTCAGCGGGTCGAAGAAGGTGTATCCGGCCCAGATGGCGAGGACCGTGTTCTTCTGTCCGCAGGATTGTGCGGCTGTGACGCTTTCCTGTATGCCCCCCTGTTCTGTGTTGCGGTCGTCCGTCCGGTCTGCTCCATAGTGTTTTCCGGCAAGCCATCCTGCAGCGAACTGCATGCTGCAAGCCACGAGCGAGCCAGAGAGAATCAGCAGGCAGAGGTGTAGTGTGATGTCAGCATGTACGAGTATTCGCGTTGTGACGGCAATTGCGAGCGACAACGAGACCAGCCAGAGATAGAAAGCCAGATTGTGAATCGAGGTGAGCAGCCGCAGCAGTCCGGGTGAGACGCGACGGATGAAGAAGGCTACCAGCATGGGGCCTATGAGCAAGGGGAGCACTCTGCGGATTATCAACCAGAAGGAAATCCAGAAGCCCAATTCGTTGCCCTGATTGACAAGGGGTGAGAAGGCCGAGATGAGGACCGCCGAGGTGAGGTTGATGAGCAAGGTGTAGGCAGCCAGAGAGCCTATGTTGCCACCCAGTTTGGCCGTTACAACAGCGGCAGCCGATGCTGTCGGACAGAGGAAACAAAGCATCATGCTCTGCAGGAAGACCTGGTTCGTGTGGGTCTCTGCCGTTTGGTAAAGCAGGCAGAGCAATGTCGCCATGCCCGTCTGGAACGCCAGCATCCACCATTGCCACCCTTTGAATCGCACGTCTTCGAGCCTGATACGGCAGAATGTCAGCAACAGCATCATGAAGATGAGCGTGGGTTGCAGATGGCCGATGCCTTCCATGACAGCCACTCTGACAGCCGTTGGCAACTGCAACTGCTGGCAAAGCAAGTATGCCGATGCCCCCGTCATCATGCTCAAGGGCAGCGCCCAATCCTTGAGCCATTTACCATTTAACCATTTACCATTTACCATTTTATACCTTTCAGCGCGATAAGGTTGGGCAGATGCTTCCCTCCTTCGGGGTGCAAAATTAGTCAAAATCTTCCGCATAGCACGTTTTTGGAGAGCGAAAATTTCATTATGTGAGGTCTTTTTGCTAAATTTGCAAGCGCATTATAAATAGTAAACAGAAAATCGTTAAACAGTAAATTACTCGATGAATCTTTATCTCAGATACTTCGACGAAGAAGCGTTCGTCTATAGCGTCGAGGAGGCAATGGCTTTCCTCGCTCCTCTGGTTGACCCTGAGGTACACGAAAGCCTCCATGCAGAACTGGAGAAGTTCATGAGCAGCAGTGCCATGTTCCCCAAGCACATCAAAGTGAACCAGCGTTCCTTCTTTATCGCCATCAAGACGACGGCAGCCACAATGGAAGAGTTCAAGGCCAAAGGCGCCACACAGAACAAGGCGGAAAAGGCCGTCCAGAAGGAAGTGCAGGCACAGTACGGCAAGCCCAATCCCGGATGGTACGAGGCAAAAATAGTCTTCAAGCGCGTTGTCTCACATCCCGAAACGCAGAAGTCCCAGTACGTCGATACACCTTTTGTGTGCAAGCTGAAAGCCGAGAGCGTCCAGGACTGCTACGACAAAGTGCTCGAACACCTGCGTAACCGCCAGGATATAGACTCCAGAAGCCAGTACCCAAGCATAAAGAGTCCCAACTTCGAGTTCAGTTATCTGGGTGAGGAATAACGGTGAGCCTCCCCTTCTGGAAGCAAAGGAGGATTAGTTCGTCAAGGGAAAAATGTTCAGTCAACACTCATCAGCGTCCGACATCTCTTACTCAATAGGGGCAAGAAGCCTTTTGCTCCTGTGTCTGCTCGTCATGGCGACAGCAGCTTTTGCAGGCAATAAGGGCAAGAAGAAAGGGGGGACGGTGGAGCCCATCTACGCCCTTCCGATGCCCGACCTGCTTCCGCCAGCCTCTCAGCCCGAGCCTCCTTTGCCCTATGTGGCAGATTTGCGTCCCCTCATCCGCCATACGGTAGCCCAGCAACAGGGCATCGATGTGTCGCACTATCAAGGCCGCATCAACTGGGACGAAGTGGCACAGTCCGGAGATGTCAGCTTCGTCTATGTCAAAGCAACAGAAGGCGCAGGCTTCATCGATGAGTTTTATCTGCGTAACCTCTATGGCGCCAAACGCGTCGGCATACCCGTCGGCGTCTATCACTTCTTTAGTCCGGCAGCCAGTGCGCTGGTTCAGTTGGAGAACTTCCGCTCGAATGTTGACCCACGACAACAGGACCTCATCCCCATCATCGATGTCGAGAAACGCGGCAAAGGCTCCCTCGTACAGTTCCAAAGAAGCCTGAAAGCCTTCCTCGACGGTGTAGAACGCATGTTCGGCGTTAAGCCAATCATCTATACCGGCGTGAACTTCTATGCCAAATACCTCGAAGGCAAGTTCACAGGATACAAGTACATGGTGGCTCGCTATGCAGAGGAGTTCCCCGGGCTGAGCGAAGATGTGCCCATCCTCATCTGGCAATACAGCAGCACCAGCTATGTGGACGGCATCAAAGGACATGTTGACCGCAGCGTCTTCCTTGACCGCTACGGCCTGGCAGACATAATGTTGAAGAAATAATACCATGCACATCGCAATCGCGGGAAACATAGGAAGCGGCAAGACAACTCTGACCGAGATGCTCTCCAGTCATTACCACTGGGAGCCGAAATACGAACAGGTGACCTTCAACCCGTATCTGGATGACTATTACAAAGACATAGAGCGCTGGTCGTTCCCCATGGAAGTGTTCTTCCTGAAAGAAAGATTCCGCGACATCCTCGAGATGCAGAAGAGCAGCAAGGACACCATCCAGGACCGCAGCATATACGAGGGCGTGTATGTCTTCGTGGCAAACAACAAGCGCATGGGCAACCTCAGCGACCGAGACTTCGAGACATATATGGAACTCTTTGCGCATATGACGGACATCGTGCGCTACCCCGACCTCATGATCTACCTGCGTGCCAGCGTTCCGCACCTTGTCGCCAACATCCAGAAACGCGGCCGCGACTGCGAACAAGCCATTCAGCTCGAGTACCTCAAGGGCTTGAACGACCTCTACGAAGACTTCATATATAATAAGTATAAAGGTAAGGTGCTGACCATCGAGGTTGACGGAATCGACTACCAACACAATCCGAAAGACTTCAAAGACATCACCGACAAGATAGACGGACTGCTCTACGGCATGTTCCCACTGTAGCCCCCCTCTAGCTCCCCCAAAGGGGAGGACCTGGTAAAAAAGAAATAAACAAAGAATACAAACTGCCAAACCCCTGCTTGCAGTTCCCTCCCCTTTGGGGGAGGGTTAGGGAGAGGGGCCTCTATCATGCATATCGCTATTGCCGGAAACATAGGGTGCGGCAAGACCACACTAACCAAGTTGCTCGTCAAACGCTACGGCTGGACGCCACGCTTCGAGCCTGTTGAGACAAATCCATACCTCGACGACTTCTATCAGGACATGAATCGCTGGAGTTTCAACCTGCAGATTTATTTCCTGAACAAGCGTTTCCGCGACGTCGTGGAGATATCAAAGAGCAAGGACACCATTATTCAGGACCGCACTATCTTCGAGGACGCACGCATCTTCGCGCCCAATCTTCATGCTCAAGGCTATATGAGCGACCGTGACTTCGCTAACTATAGCGAGCTCTTCGACCTGATGATGTCGCTTGTGGGACTGCCCGACCTGCTCATCTACATACGCAGCAGCATCCCAAACCTTATTGCACAAATCGCCAAACGGGGCAGAGAATATGAGCAAAGCATACGCATCGACTACCTGAGCGGCCTGAATGATCGTTACGAGGAATGGATTAAAGATTATCCCGGGAAACTCCTCATCGTGGATGGCGACACGCTGAAGTTCGAGTCGAATACGGCTGACTTCCAGCGCATCACTGAGCAAATCGACGCGAAACTCTACGGGCTTTTCCCCGAGGAGTAAAAAGAAAAGCCCTCTGCTTCTGTTTGAGTAGAGGGCTTTATTATGTTGTGACCTTAGAACTTGAAGCCAAGCGAGCAGGTGATGGCGTGTCGTGTCAGGTTGACATCCACGGGATTGATGGTTGCATCGGCAAGATTTTGAGCGATGTCCAAGAAGACCGGGTCGCCTGTCTCGCTATTGGCGAAGCCTGTGTCGAAGGCATAGAAGTCTGCTTTCTGGTTGCGAATCTTGTAAGCGAGGTCTATGTAGAACCTTTTTGTGTGGTATCCCATGCCTAATGTGATGGTGTTTGTTGCGCCCATCCGCATGTAGCTTGTGCTTGTTGCATAGTCTATGGCGGTTCTTGGCAAACGGTGTCTTTCGATATCTGCCTTGTCAATCTCGTATTGATTGTAGCTGATGTTCTTCTTGAAAGGCGATGTGCTCAGGTTGTAGCCAAGGCGGAAGGCCAGGTTTTTGGTGGCGTTGATTTCCATTCCGACGCGCAGCGTGTGTGTGCCTCGCATGTTGTCTCTGGTGTTTTGGTTCATGGCGACGTCCTTGCTGGTGTTGGCGGTGGAGATATTAAAGTTGCCGTTGTTTCTGAAGCCCATGCTTGTGCCGGCGAATGCGGCGTATTCGTAGTCAATATCCCAAGCGAAGACGGAGCCGATGGTGCTGCCTATGCCGGTGCGTATTTTCCATGGTGTGCGCAGAGAGAAGTCGAGGAGACTCTCCGGGCCATTGTCCACGTTGTTGGAATAGTCGAACAGCGTGCTGTTGGTCAGCTTGAACCATGTTGGTGTTTCCACAGCGAAGGCGAAGCGGAAGGGGCTGCTTGCGAAGGGGCGAATGATGGTGCCGAACTTGAGGTTGACGCCTGTGCCGGAGATGTCATAGTCGTTGGTGAGGTCATAGTTAGGTAGGCGTCCTTCTGCGTCGAAGTTCTCTCTGTAGTAGCTCCAGCCCTGATAGCGCAGATTGTCAATGCCGATGGTCAGTCCGAGGAAGGCTCTGTCGTTGATGTTGGTGCTGACGTTGATGTCGAACGACCGCAGGGAGCCTTCGCCGTGATACTTGTAGTCGTAGCTTTCGGAGGGGCGATCGTTGTAGAGATTCCCGCTGGCATCTTTTTGGAAGAAGATTCTGTCTTCTCCTTTTTTCTCTCTATTTTGGTCGTACTCCAAGGCGAGACCGGTGAGGTTGTTCTGCCAGTCGTCGTCCCATTCGATGAGCTGCGCCAATTGGTCCATTTGGCTGAGGCCTCCGAGGTTGCCGTTGTTTGCGTAGAAGTTCTGGTTGAAGTTGATTTTCTTCTGGTAGTTGAAGGCGAAGTTGACGTATGGGCAGGACTTGCTTTCTGTTTTCAGGCTAAAGACGATGCCGGCCTGGTCGAATGTTCCTTTGCCTCGGCTCTCTTCGCTGATACTGGACTTTCCCCATGTCCCGCCAAAGGTCAGAGCGATGTCGTTCTTTCTGTAGAGGCCGATGCCTGCGGGGTTCCAACTGATGACGCTCATGTCTGCGCCGAGTGCGCCGAGTGCGCCGCCCATGCCGACGTAGCGTGCTGTACCGATGACGTCGTTGGAACTGTTCGTGATACGTTCGTTCGTGTACGTGTCCTGTGCTTGGGATGTGACTGAGAAGGCTAGTACCATGAGAAGAGAAAGCCCCCTCCTTGCTCCCCCTTGGAGGGAGTGATATAAATTAGAAGTATTCATGATTGACGTGTTAGGATATTGTCTTTGGGATAGTTAAAGTGTGTTCTTTCTCTTCGGAGCACTCTCCGATGGGGGAGTTGGCAGGGGGTGAGTGCTGTTATCTGCGTCCGCCGCCGCCACGTGAGCCGCCTCCGTGGGACCCTCCTCCACTGAATCCTCCGCTGCGCGAACTGCCGCCTCCGCTAAAGCCGCCGCTTCTGGAGCTGCCTCCGCCGCTGTAACCGCTGCTTCTGGAGGTGCTATAACCGCTGCTTCTGGAAGTGCTGTAACCGCTGCTTCGCGAGGTGTTGTAACCTCCACTTCGTGAGGTGGAAACGTTTTCACGAGAGGGATAACTGCTGCTACGCGAGGTTGTGACGCCGCTGCTGCGAGATGGCATACCGCTTCCACGCGAGGGCTGAACGGTGCTGCCGCTGCGTGATGGGATGTCGCCGGTGCGTGCCCTGCCCATTGTTGCTGCGCGGGACGAGCTGCGGCTAAAGGCTGATCTGTCGGTGTTGGCTCTTCCGATGTAGGTGGCAGACCGTCTGTTGGAGCCGCGTGAGGTGGTTGAGTGACGGTATGGAACCGTGCGTCCGCTGTAATAGTATCCGCCATAGTGATGTGGGTGATGCCATCCGTAGTGCCATCCGTTGTAGTGCCATCCCCAGCTGTACCAGCCGGTGTAGCCGTAGCGGTAGTATGGTCCGTTCCATCCATACCAGGGGTCATACCAGGGGTCGTACCATCCGAAAGTGATGTTGAACAGCAGCGGGTCGTAATATCGGAAGCCGCGATAGCGTGCCAGGCGTGTTGTGTAGGTGAAGTCGCCGTCGTAGAAGCCGTCTGAGTAACCGTCGCTGTAGCCTTCGTCATAGCTTGCGATTTCGTTACGGAGTGCCTGGTCGTTGGTCGATACGTAGAGCGTGTCGCCTTGCAGCCTGTAGGATGATGTGCTTTCGGGCTGTGAGTAGCCGCGGCGGTTGTATTCATCTACATCACGAAGCTGTCCGATGTGGTAGTCGGCAGTAGCGTTGCTTCTGTTACTGTAGGTGCTCTGCGAACTGTTTTGTGCGGATGCGGCGGTTGCCTTCGCGCTTTCCTTCTTCTTGGAGGAGAAGGAGTACATGTCGTCGTCCTGTGCGTATGTGTTGAAGCATACCAGCGAGAGCAACATAAGGAAAATAACGTGTGCTTTCATAGTGCATTTCGTTTAATTGTTGATGCAAAGTTAAGGCGTTTTGCGCAATATGCAAAAGGGAAACGCCTATTTTGTGGAGGAAATTTCCCCAACTTGATAAAAAGCATTACATTTGCAGTCGAATGACTGGACTTATTACGTTGAAATGTCTAATCCGACGGGCTGCGTCGCCAGACTTGGCACGCTTAGTTCATTGCACGATGGCGAACGTGCAATTGCATCATCGCGAACGTGCAATTGCACGAAGGCGACCGTGCAATGAATGCAGCTGCCTGCGTCGGGTTATATATAATAAGGTATAGGGCGATGAAGTATTTTGAAGTGAGTTGTGAGATACGGCCTTTCAGCCAGGACGCTGCTGATGTTCTGTCTGCTGTGCTGGCTGAGATTGGGTTCGAGTCGTTCTCTCAGACCGAGAACGGCGTGCTGGCATACATCCAGCAGAGTGTATGGAGCGAGGATGCGATGCAGGAAGTGGTCGGGAACTTCTGCTTGCCTGGCGTCGAAATCCGTTATACGAAGGCTGATGCGCCCGACGAGGATTGGAACCAAGTCTGGGAGGAAGAGGGATTTCAGCCAATCATAATACCTGCGGCCTCCCCCGTCCCCTCCAAAGGAGGGGTGAACGGCAAGGAGGTGACTCACGTCACCCCACCTTTGGAGGGGACGGGGGAGGCGGTAATG
>Ga0310694_10000940_pt1 | contig 35361 bp, 31 predicted proteins | sample 174DNAGHGhighgp2_FD_203884 | JGI IMG/M metagenome (GOLD analysis project Ga0310694, IMG submission 203884) | Sheep rumen microbial communities from Palmerston North, Manawatu-Wanganui, New Zealand - 1742 DNA GHGhigh gp2 (v2) (version 2) | ecosystem: Host-associated > Mammals > Digestive system... | reverse complement strand
AGGTCCTCAATGGACTATTCTGCCCTGTAGCCCGGCTCTCCTTGTGGTAGATGGTAATCGCAGGTTCATACCACAATTCATAACCAGCCCGTCGGAGCATCATCGACCAGTCGAGCTCCTCATAATACAGAAAATAGCATTCTGGCATGACTCCTGCCCGTTCTATAGCCTCGCGCTTCACCATCATGGCAGCGCCGTGGGCATAGGGAGTTAGATGCGCTTTGTCGTATTGTCCTTGGTCTTTCTCGCCGCAGCCAATAGCCTTGTTGCGCATGGTGATACGAGAAAGGGGCGTATAACCTGCAAATTGGATAGGGGCATCGTCCCACGAAAAGCGGATTTTGGGACATACCAGTCCGATTTTCCCTGAAGACTCAAGACGGTCAATCAGGGGTTGAAAGTCTGGAGCTTGAGGCCTGAATAAGGTGTCGTTGTTGATAAGGAACAAGTATTGGCCATGAGCGGCACGGATTCCGAGATTATTGCCGCCGGCAAAGCCAAGGTTCTTCTGGCTTCGGATAATTATTACTTGCGGAAAGCGTCGCTGAATGACCGAAGCTTCATCGTTTTGGGACGCATTATCTACCACAATCACCTCTAAGGAATCGTCCTCTAAAGGTAAAGTCTCAATTAATTCACAGGTGTCTCCCAACCCGTTGTAATTGATGGTGATGATAGATATTAATTTATCAACTCTCAATATTAAAGAATAATATGTTAAACCCTTGATGCCTGTTTCTTCTCCAGCTTCAGCCGCTTTTTCTCTGCTATCTTTTCAAGTTCGCTGTTTTCGTATGCTATCCATTCCTGCTCAATATGAGGTAGAATATAGACAATGGTCAAGCCGCCATAGAAAGTCAGGCAGTTGGGGAACTGCATCAGTACCTGGTTGCCGTAGGCACCTAATTGCTGCGCAATCATAGCGCAACAAAATCCAGCTCCTATACCTCGAAGGGATGGACTTTTGAGCCTAAATAAAACAATCCAGCAAGCTCCGCCTATCATAATAGCAGTACATATGAGGAAGAGAGTTATACCAACTCTGCCAGTATGTATCCAAATATAGACATATTCGGAGTCTGGCGGTATAGAAGCCAAATGATTGTATTTGTTGTTTGCCGGTACATTGTAGTTTCCTAACCCGATACCAAAAGGAGCTTCCTTCATGTATTTTCTTATTGCCTCTTGGTTGATGGTGCGCACATTTGCAGAAGCATCGTTTCTGTCAAAAGCAGAGCGCATACGGCGTATTTGCTGATTGCCTTGTCCAATGTTTGTGAATGCGAGTATGAATACAAAGATTCCGAAAATAAGAGAAACGGGTATGGCAATCTTGAATGACTTAGATAAGAATACGTAAGCCATAAAACCTGCCATTAAGCAGGCAATGGCTGTTCGGGTTCCAGAAGGAAACATACCCCATACGCATGCAAATCCGACAAAGAGGAAAAACAAACGCAGTTTCATGAGCTTGCTGGTTATACCAAATATAATAAAGGCAACAGCGGTTGATGCGATGCCAATGCCGTAATTGGCGGCATCACTATAAACGGACCAATATCGGATGAGTGATCCTCCTTGAAGTAGATGTTGGCTTCCGTGTGGTCCGTATAACCATGCAGTATCTTTTGCGGTTAGTCCTACATATTTCTGCTTCCAAACCACCAAAACTGCCAAAAGCGCAAATCCTCCCCACAGAAGCAGGTAATTCGTTAATTTCTTGGGGGTGCTAATATAGATGGTAAATACAATAAAGGCATAAACCAATTGGAAGGACATAAGTCGAACTCCTTGATACCATGCTTCAATATTCATACCTAAGTCGCAGGTGTTGTTAAAAACTTGCAATGTGCAGTAGAAACACCATACCATAAGGGCCAGAAACATAACATTGGGTATGCGCCCGAATTTCGCGTTCTGAAAATCAAGGAGAGCCAACATGATGAGGACAATCTCAATCATTTCGTTATAAATAGACATAGGAATCCCAGATGGTAAGGGTACACTATGCCATTGCACGATATAGTTGACTACAATCAGAATCCAAAAGGTCAACATCTTGTAATGAAATGCCGTAATGACGGCTAATACCAATACAGGGATGACGCATACAATGGCAAAACGACTGAAACCGGCACTATAAAACTGGTACAGCGCAAGCAAAAACAGGAGAAAGAGTACGAGAACTCTTCCTCCGTTGTCTTGTGCGTATGATCTATATGCGGTATTTGCCATAGGGCTTATTTTGCGTGATCATTTTCGATAGCTGTCAGACCGAGTTGCGACATCCGATAGACGAAGTTGTTGAATCGTGTGTATGGTGGCAACTGGCCCACGAACTCTTCTACCGCATATCGGCTGGCTTCTGTCAGGTACATGTAGAGCGAATCTTTGTGCTCATCGTCGAGCATGGTTTGCACCTCCTTGAGTGCTTTTTGATCGACGTCCTTCCATGTACGGTTAGCGCGCGTGACCATTAGATTGACTGTACCCATATTCAGCAGGACTGGCGATATTGAATTCTCGTCTAGGTTGGGATACTCGATAATGGCAATCTCGTTAGGCATGATGTCCGGGCATAGGTCTTTGATGTCCTTGGCCATGACATAGCGGCTATCCTCTGCAAGGAAGTCTTCGTCGTATGTGAGACGGCGCACCTGCAAGCCGATGGAAATCCAGTAATTCTCCAGTTCCTGTGCCAGATAGCTCTTTCCGTTGCCGGAGTCTGTGGATATGAGGTTCAGGATATTCTGCTGACCTTCCTTGAAGTGGGGTAGCAACGCCTTACTTAATTGACGCATGGCCATATCGGCAATCGTCTTGTTGAAACGGCGGTAGCGCAGATTGCTTTCTTTGGGATAGCAGCCCATGACGGGTATCTTCGTGATGGTTTCTGAACGCATACGGTCGCGCAGGGTGCGGTCGAGCAGCTCGATGATGAAGAAGTAGAGAGCAGTCAGGATAAACGTCAGTACGAAAGCGCCTAAGAGAATCATGATGCGGTTCGTCGGCTGGGCGTTCATGGGGAACATCGGCGGATTCAGCACGCGTAGTGTTGCCGTTGACATTTGCAGATTGCGCTGACGTAGACGAGCGGAGTTCAGCGCTTTCAACATTTCGATATAGTTGCTTTCAATGAAGCTGATATGTCGTGATTTGCGGTCAATGGTTGCGCCGATAGGAGCATAGTAGAGAATCTCCTTGTCCAACTTCTGTCGCATGATGTCCTGTGCAGACATCTCTGCTTTTGTTTTCTCCAGCAGTAGCACCTGTTCGAGCCATTTGTCAATCATGGCATTCGACTTGACGCCAGTTTCCGTGCTATAGGTGCTGGCCTCAATGTCCTTGGTCAGATCGCGCACGTTGCTGGTCGCTCTCTGAAGCATGCGCTCGGCGTTAGCTAACTCTATTTGAGATTCTACGTTGTCGCTACCGCCCTCACTATTCATCAGACGGAGGTTTGATATACGCGACTGGATGCGTGAGATATCCGTGACCTGATTGGTGAACTCTTTGTTTGCTCGAATAACCTTTGCACGGTTACCCAACTGCCGCTCCAGATAATCCATCAGAGCCTTTGTTGTCGTGTAGTTCATCAACTGGTCGTTGTCAGAAGTCTTTTGGTTGGCATCGAGTTCAGAAAGCTGCTTTGTCTGCTCCCCATAGTTGATGATGCGCTTGTCAATGTTGTAGCGGATGAGGTCGTCTTCGGCGCCTGTCAGCACTTTATAGAGGTGAGCGACTTCTCGTTCAAAGAACTTGATGACATTGTTGGTCTCGCCATAGCGAAGCTGCTGGTACTGGCGTGCAAACACCTCGTTGAGAATATCAAGTGTATTGTAGGCAATACCGGCGTCATTGGCTGAGTAGCCGATGTTGATGATATCACTTCTTTCCAATTGGAGCACTTTCAGTCGTGAGGTGATTTGGTTAATGCCAAAATAGGGGTGATAATTCAGTATACCAAAGAGATAATTGTCCTGCATAGGCTTTTCATAGGCCTTCAGGTTGGCGTATGTCACCTTTTCGCTGTTGTGATTGATAAGTGCCTTGACCTCGGCAGGCACCTGACTGTTCAACAGGCGGAAGTGCTCGGCTGAGATGTAGTTGTTGTCCTTTGTTGTGCTGCCATACATCATACAACGTGCAAACAAACGCAACGCTACTTCATGGATGGTGTTATCCGTCTGGATAATCAGCATCAAGTTGGTGATGTTCGTTTGCGAATTACCACCGGCAGCACCAGTACCACCCTCAATGTTGTAACCGGTAATCATGCCCGTATAGATGGTGGTGCTAGTGTCGTAGACTCGTTCCATGTTTCGAGTCATGAACCACGCCACGATAAGGGCGATGAGGGGTAATATGATGAGATACCAGCGAATTTTAAACAGGAATCTTACGATATATCTGAAAATATCCATAGCGATTGTTTTAAGGATTATCGTTTGGTGTTATTTGGAAGACTTGGCAGCAGTCTTGGCAGCCTCTTTCTCTGCTTTCTTTTCTGCCTTCTCCAGTTCTTCTATTCGTTTCTCTTCTTCAGCAGCAGCTTTCTTAATGCGTTTTTCAACAGCTTTGTTCTCCTTGCTGATTTGCTTTTCGCTCTTTTGAACCGTACTATCAAGCGTAATCTCAGTTGTAGAGTTCGTCAAGATGGGTGTGCGGGTAAGTATTTCAAGCGTCAAGATGTCCGTTGTAATCTGTGTCTGAAGATTCTGGTATGTGGAGACGGCAGTTTGCTCCCAACGTTTTGTTTCGGCAAAGTTTTCAATCGTCATGTTACCATTGTGGAAATCCTCCAGGTTCAGCGCACCTGCACCTTGATAGATGGCAGCGTTCTCGCTCGCGGTCTTCAAGGCTATTAGATCATTGGTAATCTTGATATACAGCGCTGATATTTGGAGCTTCAACTGATCGTAAGCGATATCTTTCTGGTAGGAGGCTTGTTCCACCTCAAGACGCTTGCGTCTGACTGATGCCGACAGATCCAAGATGTCTTCCAAGGGAACTGCTACATTGACGCCTATGTTCCAGTAGTTCTGCTTACTCCCTTGGAACTGGTAAATCATGGTGTTGTATGTCGAAGAATTGTTACCCCACATGTCAGTCTTGCCATAGCTGTAAGAAGCATGGCCCTGTACATAGGAGAATATGTGGCGCTTTTGTTTGGCCACTTCAGCTTCGGCTATCTCCTGTGCTTTTGCAAGTGTTAATATCTGAGGGTTAGCCTTGGCATTCTCGAAAAGGACGGCCAGAGGTGGCAATTTGAACTCAGAGAAGTTAATGGACTTCTCGTTGCTGGAGTCAAAGAAGCCTGCGCTAATGCCGCTTTCGTTGAACTGCGCCATTGCCATATTAGCAGAAAGCGCTGCGGCAGCTATTATTATTAATCGATTTTTAATGCAGTTCATTATTACTCTTTTATCCTCTTCTGAGTTGAATGGTTATACGTTGTCTTTCTGAATAAACGCCGTCAAAGTGCGGAATATAATTTTCATGTCAAGCAGGAAGTTGTACGTCTGACCGTAGGTGATGTCCAGTTGCTTGCGCTCTTCTGCCGACATCATGCCGCCTTTGCCACGCTCTTCTACCTGCCAGAGACCTGTCAGGCCTGCTGGAGCCATAAATCGGTCGATGCTGGTGTCGATAGTCAGCTTCTCTGCCTCGTAGAGGGGCAGTGGACGGTTTCCGACGATTGACATGTCGCCTTTCAGAATGTTGAATAGCTGCGGCAGCTCGTCAATGCTGTATTTGCGGATAAATCGTCCGACCTTTGTGACACGTGGGTCATTTTCAATCTTGACAAAGGCGTTGTTGATCTCTTCCTCTTTCTCCTTGCTGAAGTCGCTCTCTGCCACGACGAAATCATCGCCGACGAGCATCACCTCGTCATCGCTAATCATCATGTCGGACTCCATACCCATTGCCATCATGGCGAGTTCTGCCTCATCGCCTAACGGAGCCGTGATGTTGGTCTTGGCTTCTTCCTTTTCGTCTTTCTCAGCATACTGGTTACCAGCCGTTTCGCTAACTTCCTTCAAGCGTTTCTCTGAATCCGTATACATAGAACGGAATTTCAGGAAGTCGAAGATGGTATAGTTCGTTCCGACCCGTTTTGACTTGAAAAGTATGGGACCAGGGCTTTCCAAACGGATGGCGATGGCAGTAATGATAAAGACTGGCGACAGGATGATGATGGCCAATAGCGAGAATACGATGTCGAACGTGCGCTTCCAAACGGGTATTTTGAAACGCAGGATATGTTTTTTCGACACCTGGTCATCAAACATGATGCTTTCGCGGTCGCTGATAAATTGTATTTTCTTGTTGAGCTCAGTCACCGAAGCGTTTACCGAGAGTGTGTCATTGATGCCGCACCTTTGATATATCTGTCTTTCTTCATCGCTCAGCAAGTCAGTAAGCATGATAATGTATATATTAGCACACTTCTTGCGCAAGTAGGTTATCGCAGTGATATCCTCCGAGCGCACGTTCTTCTCATAGAAGACGATGAAGTGTTCATTCCTGACGTGGGGCGCACAGACTGAGGCCGTCTCCTTGTAGTTCTTGGTCAGCCGCACCAGACGGCCAGGAATGTATTTCAGGCGTTCTTCAGTTTGAGAATTGGTTCCTAAATATACAATGCCTATCATTTACGAATGTCAATTGGGTAAAATCTTCTTAACTCTGATTTTCAGCTCCATCGGGTTGAAGGGCTTGACGATGTAGTCCTCAGCACCGATCTCCAGCAGGCGTATGCGCTCGCTGGTAGAATCCTCGCTACTGAGCATGATTACTGGGATGTGGCGGAACAGCTCGTTCTGCTTAATCCACTCAAGGAAATCGTCACCGCGCATTCCCGGCATACGAATGTCTGAAATAATCAGATCGGGCGTATTGCCAGCCTGCAGCCATTTCACACCTTGCAGACCATCGGGCAACCACTGTACGTCGTAGTCGCTCATCAAGTAGATTGACAATACTTTTGCGATGGTCTCTTTGTCGTCTAAGATTAATATTTTTTTCTTCATATATGAATAGTTTTTTGCTTTCTAAGGACTACATTCTTGTGCAAAGGTAAGAAAAATATTTTAATTGTGTTCAAAATAGAGTAAAAAAAATGCTTTTTGTTGGAAAAAAGTTGTTTGTCGTAATTTTTTTAGGGATTTTTGCGTTGTCTGCGTATATATAAATGAATAATCATCAAAAGTTATGGCAAACAGATATCTATTAGGTTTCGATGTCGGCAGTTCCTCTGTCAAGGCATCATTGGTAAATGCCGATAGCGGCAAGTGTGTGGCTTCTGCTTTCTATCCTGAGAAGGAAGCGCCGATTATGGCTGTCAAGGCCGGTTGGGCTGAGCAGGACCCGGAGTCATGGTGGCAGTATGCGAAGTTGTCGCTTCAGAAGATTATGGCCGATGCCAACGTTCAGGGCGACGACATCAAGGCCATTGGTATTTCGTATCAGATGCATGGCTTGGTGTGTGTAGACCAAGCGTACAAGCCTCTCCGTCCGGCTATCATTTGGTGTGACTCTCGTGCCGTTCCTTATGGCGAGAGGGCTTTTAAGGATTTGGGAGCCGACCAATGTCTCAGCCACCTGCTGAATTCTCCTGGTAATTTTACGGCAGCCAAACTGGCTTGGGTCAAGGAGAATGAACCCGACATATATAATAAGGTATACAAAGTGATGCTGCCGGGCGACTATCTGGCCTTGCGTCTTAGCGGTACCGCAAACACCACGGTTAGCGGTCTCTCCGAAGGCATGTTCTGGGATTTCAAGAACAACCAGGTGGCCGACTTCCTGATGAAGTACTACGGCTTTGACTCTTCGCTGATAGCCGACATCGTACCGACCTTTGCCGAGCAGAGTGTGGTAAGTGCCGAGGCTGCTGCCGAGCTGGGTCTGAAGGCCGGTACGCCGATTACCTACCGTGGTGGCGACCAGCCTAACAATGCTTTGTCGCTGAACGTGCTGAATCCTGGCGAGATAGCTGCTACCGCAGGTACTTCCGGCGTTGTTTACGGCGTGCTGGGCGAGGTCAACTACGACAAGCAGAGTCGTGTCAACACGTTTGCCCACGTGAACCATGCTGTTGACCAGACGCGCTTAGGCGTATTGCTCTGCATCAACGGTACGGGTATTCTCAACGCTTGGGTACATCGTAATATTACACCCGACATCTCCTATGCCGAGATGAACGATTTGGCCGCTCAGGCTCCTATCGGCAGCGAAGGCGTGACTATTATTCCGTTTGGCAATGGTGCTGAGCGTGTCTTGGAGAACAAGGAGATTGGTTGCTCCATCAATGGCTTGAACTTCAATAAGCACTCGAAGGCTCATCTTGTACGTGCCGCCCAGGAGGGCATCGTCTTCTCGTTCTGCTATGGCATGGAGATTATGCAGCAGATGGGTATGGACATCACGAAGATTCACGCCGGTAAGGCCAATATGTTCCTTTCGCCGTTGTTCCGCAATACGTTGGCTGGCGTCAGCGGCGCTACCATCGAGCTCTACGATACCGACGGTTCTGTGGGTGCAGCTAAGGGCGCTGGTATTGGTGCAGGCATCTATAAAGACAACAACGAGGCCTTTGCTACGCTCGATAAGCTTGAGGTGATTGAGCCCGATGCCAAAAACCGCGAGGCTTATAAGCAAGCCTATGAGGCCTGGAAGGAAACGTTGAATAACCGGTTATAAGCCTTTAAAGACGGAACAATTCCGGTTTATCAGATAAAGAAAAAGCCTGCAGCACAAATGGTTGCGGGCTTTTCTTTGTATTACGACTGTAGCGACTCCTGATACCAGCGGAACAGCCTACTGACGCCGTCCTCAATCTCTACCTGGTGCGTCCAGCCCAGGGAGTGGAGTTTCGAGACGTCGATGAGCTTGCGCATGGTGCCGTCGGGCTTTGAAGCGTCAAACTCAACAACGCCCTCGAAACCTACGGCCTTGACCACCAGTTCAGAGAGTTGGCGGATGGTCAGTTCCTTGCCGGTGCCTACATTGATGTGGCAGTTGCGTATCTCGCCGAGTTGCGGCAGGGCGCCGCCTCGCCCGTTGGAGTGGTCTCGATCTACGGCGCCATCGGTCTTGGTGCCATAGTGTACGCTTGAGTATTTCTCTATGCCGATGATGTCCTTGAAGTCGACATTCAGCAGCACGTGGACCGATGCGTCGGCCATATCCTCACTCCAGAGGAACTCGCGGAGTGGGGTACCGCTGCCCCAAAGTGTCACCTTGTTGTTCTCGATGCCGTATTTGCGCAGTATCGTTATGATGTCATCATGACTGGCTGAGCCATTCACTCCCTCAACAGGTCTTTTGTTCAGGTCGACGGCTATTTTCTGCCAGTCGCCGTCGTGAATGAGCTTGGCCAGGTATACCTTGCGCATCATGGCCGGCATGACGTGCGAGTTCTCCAGGTGGAAGTTGTCGTTGGGACCGTAGAGGTTGGTGGGCATGACGGCGATGTAGTTTGTGCCGTACTGCAGGTTGTACGACTCGCACATCTTCAGTCCGGCAATCTTGGCGATGGCATATTCCTCGTTGGTGTACTCCAGGGGCGACGTCAGCAGGCAGTCCTCCGTCATGGGCTGGGGCGCGTTCTTCGGGTAGATGCAGGTGGAGCCGAGGAACAGCAGTTTCTTGACGCCGTGGGCATAGGCTTCCGAGATGACGTTACATTGTATCTTCATGTTCTGCATGATGAAGTCGGCGCGGTAGAGCGAGTTGGCCATGATACCGCCAACGAAGGCTGCTGCCAGCACGACGGCATCGGGACGCTCCTCGTCGAAGAACTTCTTGACGGCGACCTGGTCTGTGAGGTCTAGTTCCCGATGTGTCCGTCCTACGAGGTTGGTGTAGCCTCGCTGTAGCAGGTTGTTCCAGATGGCCGAGCCTACCAGTCCGTGGTGTCCGGCCACGTATATCTTACTCTCCTTACTCAGCATGGTCCATCTGTGCTTTGAGGAATAGTTTCTTCACGAACTTCATGTCGTGTTCGACCATGATTTTCACCAATTCGGGGAAACTGGTCTTCTGGGGGTTCCATCCGAGCTGCTGCTTTGCTTTGGTCGGGTCGCCCAGCAGTTGTTCCACCTCGGCCGGACGGAAGTATTTCGGGTCGACCTCGACGAGTGCCTTGCCGGTAGCCTTGTCGTAGCCCTTCTCGTCGACGCCTTCGCCGCGCCATTCCAGTTCGATGCCCACCTCCTTGAAGGCCAAGGTGGCGAACTCGCGAACGGTGTGGTACTCGCCGGTGGCTATCACGAAATCGTCGGGCTCTGGCTGCTGCAGGATGAGCCACATACACTCAATGTAGTCCTTGGCATATCCCCAGTCGCGTAGCGAGTTCAGGTTGCCCAAATAGAGCTTGTCCTGGAATCCCTGTGCTATGCGTGCTGCTGCCAGGGTTATCTTGCGTGTGACGAAGGTTTCGCCACGCCGTTCGCTCTCGTGGTTGAAGAGGATGCCGTTGCAGCAGTACATGCCGTAGGACTCGCGATAGTTCTTCATAATCCAGAAGCCGTAGAGTTTAGCTACGGCGTAGGGTGAGCGAGGGTAGAAGGGTGTTGTTTCGCGCTGGGGCACCTCCTGCACCTTGCCGAAGAGTTCCGACGTCGATGCCTGGTAGATGCGGCATTGCTTCTCCAGTCCGCAGATGCGTACGGCTTCCAGTAGTCTGAGCACGCCCGAAGCGTCGACGTCGGCCGTGTACTCGGGCACGTCGAACGACACCTTGACGTGGCTCTGTGCTGCGAGGTTGTAGATTTCTGTTGGCTTCACCTCGCCGATGATTCTGATGAGCGAGGAGGAGTCGGTCATGTCGGCCCAATGCAGTTCTACGAGGCGCTTCTTTTTCATGTCGCGTACCCACTCGTCGAGGTAGAGGTGCTCTATGCGTGCAGTATTGAACGACGAGGAGCGGCGCAAGAGTCCGTGGACCTCGTAGCCCTTTTCGATGAGAAACTCGGCCAGGTACGATCCGTCCTGACCTGTGATGCCTGTTATGAGTGCAATTTTCTTATTGTCCATCTTCTGAGAATTGTTTGATGCGCTGTTCTTCCGACAGCTTGCATATAAGTAATGTATTGTTGTTTTCTGCCACGATGTAGCCGTCGAGTCCCTGCACGACGACGCGTTTCTCCTGTGTGGTGTGTACAATGCAGTTGTGGCTCTCTACCATTTTGATGTCCTGTCCTATGCAGGCATTGCCGTAGAGATCGCGATGTGACTGCTGTAGCAGGGAGCCCCAGGTGCCGAGGTCGCTCCATCCGAAATCGGCCGGACAGACGAAGATTTCCTCGGCCTTCTCCATGATGGCGTAGTCCACGGAGATGTTTTCGCACTCGGGGAACAGCTTGTTGACCTCCTCCTGTTCGCGCTCGGTGCCGTAGACGGGGAGCATGGACTCGAAGATGCGGGCCAGAGCAGGCTGGTAGATGCGGAAGGCGTTGACGATGGTGTTGACGTTCCAGATGAAGATACCTGCGTTCCAGAAGTAGTTCGACTTGCTGACGTACACCTTAGCCGTCTCCAGGTCGGGTTTCTCGCGGAAGGAGTCTACGCGGAAGATTTCCTTGTTGCGTATCGAGCTGGAGGAGGGGTCGGCCTGTATGTAGCCATAGCCTGTCTCGGGGCGTGTCGGCTTGATGCCGAGCGTCACGATGGCGTCGGTGTCGGCTGTGAAGGCCATCGAGGCTTTGACGATGCGCTGGAACTCGGTAATGTTTGTCACCACGTGGTCGCTTGGTGTGACCACGATGTTAGCCTTCGGGTTGGTGCTCTTGATGCGCCACGACACGTAGGCTATGCAGGGTGCCGTGTTGCGTCGGCATGGTTCGCAGAGTATATGACTCTGCGGCATGTCGGGCAGCTGCTGCCTGACGATGTCGGCATACTGTTGGTTGGTGACCACCCACACGTTGTTGGCGTCGACGAGCGTGCCGAATCGTTCGACGGTCATCTGGAGCAGGGTCTTGCCGACGCCCAGCACGTCGATGAACTGTTTCGGCCGTTCCGAAGTGCTCATGGGCCAGAAGCGACTTCCTACGCCGCCGGCCATGATGACGAGATGATTGTCTTTACGGGCCATAGTCTTAATGTTTTTTTATATTGTTGTTTCTGTTTTCTTCTTGCGGTAGTGCTTGACCATGAGGCAGGCCACGGCCAGGGCGACGAGTGCCAGGATGGTGAGCACGATGTAGTGGTTGTAGCGTTCGATGGTGGCTGCCAGTTCCTGCTCGGGGACGACGGCGTGCAGATACCAGCCCATGAGGGCGAGGATGGTGTGCCAGGCGCCGGCGCCGATGGTGGTGTAGAGCAGGAACTTCCAGTAGTTCATGCGTGCCAGTCCGGCTGGCAGCGAGATGAGGTGGCGTATGCCGGGGATGAGTCTTCCAGTGAGTGTGGCAACGATACCGTGGTTGTCGAAGTAGCGTTCCGACTTCTCCACCTTCTCTTGGTTCAGCAGGCACATCTTGCCCCAGCGGCTGTTGGCGAAGCGGTAGATGACGGGGCGTCCGACGTAGAGTGCCACGAAGTAGTTGATGCTGGCGCCGACGTCGGCCCCGAGGGTGGCCACGAGTACCACGAGGAAGACGTTGAGCGACCCTGTGGCGGCGTGATAGGCGGCTGGAGCTACGACGAGCTCGGAGGGTACGGGGACGACGGTACTCTCCAGCAGCATCAGGAAGAAGATGGTGCCGTAGTTCAGGTTGCCCAGTAGTGTTGATATCCAGTTCATTTAATTCTCAATCTTCAATTCTTCAATTCTTCAATTCTTCAATTCTTCAATTCTTCAATCTCTCCACCATATATTCATAGTAGTCCTTGACGGCCATGTCCGGGGGAAAGAGTCCGGAGAGCACGAGCCGCGTCTCCTGTGGATTCTTCTGGCTGGCCAGCTTCAGGTACTTCATGAATTCCTCCGTCCGGCGTGTGTCCCAGCAGCAGAGCGCCATGTAGGCGTAGCCCTCGTTCCAGTCGCTGCCGGCTATGCTGAAGAACTTCTTGAACATGGTGTAGGCAGCTTCCACGTATTTATTGTCGTAGAGCGACACGAGTATGCGCAGCATGATGTGCGGGTCGTTTTCCGATAGCTGGAGTGCTTGGCGAAACATCTTCTCGCCTTCTTTCAGCCGGTCGTTTCCCAGCAGGATGTGTCCACGTATGACGTACATGTCGTCGTGGTCGCAGTCCAGGGCGTCGGTCTTGTCGATGTAGGCGAGGGCCGTGTCGGGGTCGTGCTTCTCGCTGTAGGCGAAGGCCAGCTCCTGATATATCTCGACGAGTAGCTCGCTGTCTGGCGGAGTGATGTCGAGGGCTTGCTGGAGCCGTTCTATGGCTTCGTCGTAGCGGCCGAGGTTGATGAGGCAGGTGCCTTCGTGCAGGGGACCGTACTCATCGTCGGGGACGAGCCTGGAGTAGCGCTGGTAGTAGTCGAGGGCATCCTCGAAGTTGTCCAGACGGTAGAGGGCGTTGGCCTTGGCGATGACGGCTTCGGCGTCGTCGGGGTCGATGGCGATGGCATACTCGCTGCTGGTGACTGAGGCGCTGTAGTCCTCTTTCATGTACTGCGTCGAGGCCAGCGCGTTCCAATAGCGCTTCTGGAAGGGGTTGCTGTCGATGAGCTCGTTGAAGATGCGCTCCGAGTCGTCGTACTTGCCCAGTCCGAAGAGTGTGCGGGCCATCAGTTCCTTGAAGTCGTCGCTATTCTCCTGGCGGGCGCGCATCATCCACTCCATGGCCTTGTCGCTAAGGCCGTAGTCGGTGTAGATGTTGGCCACGTCGAGCACGTAATCCTGATACTCCTCGGCCGGCACGTCGCGGAAGCAGTCGCGCAGGTACTTGTCTGCCTCGTCTATGCGGTCCTGTGCGATGAGTATCTCGGCTCGGCTGTAGATGTACTCGGGCGACTCCCGTTCCATGATGCGGTCCAGGTACTGCTGGGCGCTCTCTATGTCGCCCTCGTGCAGCGCCTCGTGTATCTGGTAGTTCAGCACAGCCAGCGAGTGGGGGTCGGCGTCCTTGGCGCGCCCGAAGGCTGCCTGTGCGTCGTCGTAGCGCTCCTGCTGTAGGTAGTACTCGGCAATGTCTATCAGGTCGTCGGCATCCATGAAAACTGGCTGCCCCGACGTCACGGTGTCCTCGTATTCCTTCAGAATCTCGCGGAACTCCCCGTCGCTGAAGTACTCATCGTCGTTTTTCAATGCTTAATGCACCAAAACTTCAATTCTTCAATTCTATTATCAACTCCTCAGTCCCACGGTCTTGTTGAAGACCGGCTTCTCGGGTGTGCTGTCGGGGTCGACGTTAAAGTAGCCTATGCGCTGGAACTGCAGGTAGCTCAGGGCCTTCTGCTCAGCGGCGAAGGGCTCAACATAGCACGTGGTCAGTACCTTCAGACTGTCGGGATTCATCATCACGCGCATGGCGTCGATGCCCTTCAGACCCTCTTCCTCCTCGATGCGCTTCAGCTCGTCGCGCGGGTTCTCCACCTTCCACAGACGGTCGTAGAGGCGCACCTCGGCGCTGACGGCGTTGTGGCACGAGACCCAGTGGAGCGTCTTGCCCTTGATCTTGCGGTCGGCACCAGGCAGTCCGCTGCGCGTCTCGGGGTCGTAGGTGCAGTAGATGGTGGTGACGCGACCCTCGGCGTCCTTGTCGCAGGGGTGCTCCTCGTCACACTTAATGATATAGGCGTTCTTCAGGCGCACTTCCTTGCCGGGCGCAAGTCGCATGAACTTCTTCTCGGCCACCTCCATGAAGTCGTCGCGCTCTATCCACAGCTCGCGACTGAACTCCACCTCGTGGGTGCCGTCGGTCTCGCACTCGGGGTTGTTCACGGCGGTCAGCATCTCCGTCTTGCCCTCGGGATAGTTGGTGATGATAACCTTCACAGGGTCCAGTACGGCGCTCACGCGCAGGGCGCGGCTGTTCAAATCGTCGCGCAGGGCACTCTCGAAGAGGGCCGTGTCGTTCAGGGCGTCCATTTTCGTGTAGCCTATCTTGTCGATAAACTTCTTGATGCCTTCGGGCGAATAGCCGCGGCGACGGTAGCCGCAGATGGTCGGCATGCGGGGGTCGTCCCATCCGCTCACTACGCCCTCGCTGACCAGCGTCCTGAGGTTGCGCTTCGACAGCAGGATGTAGTTCAGGTTCAGCTTGTTGAACTCCGTCTGGCGGGGGCGGTTGTCCTCGATGTTATCCGTCTCGCCGCGCCACTCCTTCATCCATGTGACGAAGAGGTCGTACAGGGGGCGATGCTCCACGAACTCCAGCGTGCACCACGAGTGGGTGACGCCCTCCAGATAGTCGCTCTGTCCGTGGGCGAAGTCGTACATGGGATAGGCGTTCCACTTCGAGCCCGTCTTCACGTGCGGCATGTTCAGCACGCGGTAGATGAGCGGGTCGCGGAACAGCATGTTCGGGTGGGCCATGTCAATCTTGGCGCGCAGCGTCAGCGTGCCAGGCTCGCACTCGCCGCTGTTCATGTATTCAAACAGCCTGAGGTTCTCCTCAACAGGACGGTCGCGGAAGGGCGAGTTCGTGCCCGGACTGGTTGTTGTGCCCTTCTGACGGGCTATCTCGTCGGCACTCTGCTCGTCCACGTAGGCACGGCCCTGCTTGATGAGCCACACGGCGAAGTCCCACAGCGGCTGGAAGTAGTCGGAGGCGTAGTAGACGTTTGCCCACTCGTAGCCCAGCCACTTGATGTCCTGCTCGATGCTTTCTATGTATTCCGTGTCCTCCTTCTGCGGGTTCGTGTCGTCGAAGCGCAGGTTGCACTCGCCGCCATACTTCTTGGCCAGACCGAAGTCGATGGCGATGGCCTTGGCGTGGCCTATGTGCAGGTAGCCGTTAGGTTCCGGCGGGAATCGCGTCTGCATTCGTCCGCCGTTCTTGCCCTCAGCCAGGTCGTTGATGACCATCTGTTCGATGAAGCTTACTGATTTCTTCTCTTCCTCGTTTACTGTTGTTTCTGTCATGTTCTATATTTTTTTTCAATTTTTCCGAGTGCAAAAATACTAAAATTCGCTCAAACCACAAAGCATAACCTCTTTTTTTTGCTTTTCGCCCCATTTTTCGTGCACTTCCGTTTACACAGGAGGTCTCTGTGTACGTGAAAACGACGAAAGTAGGAAAGTAGGAAAGTAGGAAAGTAGACATTAAGGCTTTTTCGGGAGCGAAAACAAGGGGGGATACGACAAATAGATTATAATTTCTTTATATTATTCTTATAAATATACAATCATAATAATAAATATACAATTAGAATACTATTATTATTTTATCATTATTATTATTATAAATTATTATTATACAAATAATATTCAAAAATTAATAAGAATTCTACTCGTAATGTCTTGCTTTTCAGCCTCAAAAACAGCTTCTTGTCCACTTTCCTACTTTCTTACTTTCCTACTTTCTATATTTATCACCATGTTGTCTCGCTGGAAAGTCCCCGTGTGAGACAGGGGGCCGCTGTGCCAAAATAGCGGCGCTTATTGCGAAATAACCCCGGCTTATTCCGGAATAAGCCCGGCTTATTGAAGAATAAGTGGCGCTTATTTCACCTCAAGAAAAACGCAGTTTGGCACGATAATTGCTGTGTACTTATAAAAATAAGAAAGGAGGCAGAGATATGGCATTTATTGACTATTACAAGATTTTAGGTGTCGACAAGACAATTCCACAGAAGGACGTGAAGCGCGCTTACCTGAAGCGTGCCAAGCAGTTCCATCCCGACTTGCACCCCGACGACCCGAAGGCGAAGGCTAAGTTTCAGGCGCTGAACGAGGCCTACGACGTTATTGGCGACCCGGAGAAGCGCAAGAAGTACGACCAGTATGGCGAGCAATGGCGTCAAGCTGATGCTTTCAATCAGGCGGGCTCTGGCGGTTTCGGCCGTGGAGGTGGTTCGCCGTTCGAGGGTTTCGACTTCTCGTCGTTCCAAGGTGGCGGTTTCTCGTCGTTCTTCGAGAACCTCTTTGGCGGTGGTGGCGCAGGCTTCAGGAGTGCTCAGCCGCAGCAGCCCTCGGCATCGCAGGCTACCGTCAGCATCGACTTCTACACGGCCATGCTCGGCGGCAGCGTCGTTATCCAGCTGTCTGACGGTCAGAAGGTGAAGCTGAAGGTGAAGCCCGAGACGCAGCCGGGGACGAAGGTCAGGCTACGCGGCAAGGGCGGAACAGGACTCCGGGGCGAGGCGCGCGACCTGATTATCACCTACGAGGTGAAACTGCCGACGGGACTGACAGACCGTCAGCGGCAGCTTCTGAGGGAAATGCGCGACAGTTAAGTAAAAAAAACTTATTTCCTTTGGCCGAGCCGAATATTTTTAGTACCTTTGCAACCTATTTTTAAATAGATAGGTAAAAGATAAAGACTAAAGATAGAAAATGGCTAAGAAGTTTGCCGAACCTGGCGGCCTGAACTTGACCCAGGTGAATAACAACGTGTTAGAGCGTTGGCGTAAGAACAATATCTTCTGGCGTTCGGTCGACGAGCGCGAAGGATGTCCGCAATTCATATTCTTCGAGGGACCGCCATCGGCCAACGGTCACCCGGGCATCCACCACGTGCTGGCGCGCACCATCAAGGATACCTTCAACCGCTACAAGACGATGCAGGGCTTCCAGGTGAAGCGCAAGGCCGGATGGGACACCCACGGACTGCCCGTCGAGCTGGGCGTGGAGAAGGAACTGGGCATCACGAAGGCCGACATTGACAACCACGAGAGCCCGAAGTACATCTCGACCGAGGACTACAACCGCAAGTGCCGCGAGAACGTGATGATGTACACCCAGGAGTGGCGCGAGCTGACCGAGCGCATGGGCTACTTCGTCGACCTGGACAACCCCTACATCACCTACGACAACAAGTATATTGAGACGCTGTGGTGGCTCCTGCAGCAGTTCTACAACAAGGGACTGCTCTACAAGGGCTACACCATTCAGCCCTATTCGCCGGCAGCCGGTACGGGCCTGTCGAGCCACGAGCTGAACCAGCCGGGCTGCTACCGCGACGTGAAGGACACGACGTGTACCGCCCAGTTCCGCATGAAGAACCCGAAGCCCGAGATGGCAGAGTGGGGCACGCCCTACTTCCTGGCATGGACCACGACGCCCTGGACGCTGGCCGCCAACTCGGCACTCTGCGTAGGCCCGAAGATTGACTATGTGGCCGTGCAGACATACAACCCCTATACCGCTGAGCCCATTACCATCGTGATGGCCGAGGCTCGCCTGTCGGCCTACTTCAAGGAGGAGGGCAAGGATGGCGACCTGGCCGGCTACAAGGCTGGCGACAAGGTGATTCCCTGGAAGATTGTGGGCCGCTACAAGGGTACCGACCTCGTCGGCATGGAGTACGAGCAGCTGATGCCTGCCATCCGTCCGATGGGCGATGCCTTCCGCGTGATTCCCGGCGACTACGTGACGACTGACGATGGTGCCGGCATCGTGCATATCGCGCCCAACTTTGGTGCCGACGATGCCTTTGTGGCCAAGAAGGCCGGCATCTGTCCCATCGTGCTGATAGACAAGAAGGGACAGGAGCGCCCGGTGGTTGACCTGCAGGGCAAGTACTTCCTGATAGACGACCTCGACCCGGACTTCGTGAAGAACTATGTGAACGAGGACGAGTGGAACAAGTTTGCAGGCCGCTACGTGAAGAACGCCTACGACGACACCCTGACCGACAAGGACGAGACGCTCGACATCTCCATCTGCATGGATCTGAAGGCGCAGAACAAGGTGTTCAAGATTGAGAAGCACGTGCACAACTACCCCCATTGCTGGCGTACCGACAAGCCCGTGCTCTACTATCCGCTCGACTCCTGGTTCATCAAGTCGTCGGCCTGCAAGGAGCGCATGAGCGAGCTCAACAAGACCATCAACTGGCAGCCCGAATCGACGGGCACGGGCCGCTTCGGCAACTGGCTCGACAACCTGAACGACTGGAACCTCTCGCGTTCGCGCTTCTGGGGCACCCCGCTGCCTATCTGGCGCTCTGAGGACGGTGAGGAGCTCTGCATCGGTAGCGTCGAGCAGCTCTACAACGAGATAGACAAGGCCGTCGAGGCCGGCGTGATGAAGGAGAACCCGCTGAAGGCCAAGGGCTTCGTGCCCGGCGATATGTCGAAGGAGAACTACGACCGCATAGACCTGCATCGCCCCTACGTTGACTACATTGTCCTCGTATCGCCCACGGGTAAGCCCATGAAGCGCGAGACCGACCTCATCGACGTGTGGTTCGACTCAGGCTCCATGCCCTATGCCCAGCAGCACTATCCCTTCGAGAACCGCGAGCTCATAGACGAGCACAAGGCCTTCCCCGCCGACTTCATCAACGAGGGCGTCGACCAGACACGTGGCTGGTTCTTCACGCTCCACGCCATTGCCACGATGATTTTCGACTCCGTGGCCTTCAAGAACGTCATCTCCAGCGGACTGGTGCTCGATGCAAAGGGCAACAAGATGTCGAAGCACGTGGGCAACGTGGTTAACCCGTTTGAGATGATTGAGAAGTACGGCACCGATGCCGTCCGCTTCTACATGACCACCAACTCCGAGCCCTGGGACAACCTGAAGTTCGACCCCGAAGGTGTCGACGAGGTGCGCCGCAAGTTCTTCGGCACCTTATATAATACATATAGCTTCTTCGCCCTCTACGCCAATGTCGACGGCTGGGAGCCTGCCGCAACCACTCCCGCTGTATCAACAGCGGGCACTCCCGAGATTGACCGCTGGATACTCTCCAGCCTGAACACCCTGGTGAAGCGCGTGACCGCCGAGCTCGAGGGCTACGACCCCACACGCGCCGGCCGACTCCTCGATGCCTTTGTCAACGACGACCTCTCAAATTGGTATGTCCGACTGAACCGCAAACGCTTCTGGGGCAAGGATATGAGTGCCGACAAGCGCTCGGCCTACGAGACACTCTACACCTGCCTGATGACAGTAGCCAAGCTGCTCGCCCCGTTCGCTCCGTTCTATGCCGACCAGCTCTACAAGGACCTGGGCGGCGAGCTGGACAGCGTCCACCTGGACCGCTTCCCCGTGGCCGACGAGTCGCTCATCGACAAGGACCTGGAGGCACGTATGGAGATGGCTCAGAAGATTACGTCGATGGTACTCGCCTTGCGCCGCAAGGTCAACATCAAGGTGCGCCAGCCGCTGCAGAGCATCATGGTGCCCGCCACAGAGGAGCAGAAAGCCCACATCGAGGCCGTTAAGAACCTCATTATGAACGAGGTCAACGTCAAGGAACTGCGCTTCGTCGAGGGACAGGGCGTACTGGTGAAGAAGGTGAAGTGTAACTTCCGCACTATGGGCAAGAAGTTCGGCAAGCTGATGAAGGGCGTTGCTGCCCAGATGGACAGTCTGACGCAGGAGCAGATAGCCGAGCTGGAAGCCAAAGGCACCATCCAGATCAACGTCGAGGGTAATGACCTCGTTGTCGAGGCTGCCGACGTCGACATCATCAGCGAGGACATCCCCGGATGGCTCGTTGCCAACGAGGGCGCCCTGACCGTCGCACTCGAGGTGGAGCTGACCGACGAACTGCGCCAGGAAGGCATGGCACGCGAAATCATCAACCGCGTACAGAACATCCGCAAGGACAGCGGACTGGAGATTACCGACCGCATCAACATCGTCCTCTCGCCCAACGACGAGGTGGAGAAAGCCGTCAACGCTTTCGGCGAATATATCAGCACCCAGGTGCTGGCCGACAGCATCACCATCGCCCCGAACGACGGGCAGGAGGTGGACTTCGATGACTTCAAACTGAACATAACAATAACAAAATCCTAAAATAACATGACAGAAAAAACACGCTACTCCGACGAAGAACTTGAAGAGTTCCGCGAGATTATCAACGAGAAGCTGGCCCTGGCCAAGCGCGACTACGACCAGATGATGAAAACCCTGACCAATCAGGACTCCAACGATGTTGACGACACGTCGCCCACATACAAGGCCCTGGAGGAGGGTAGCGTCACGCAGTCGAAGGAAGAAATCATCACGATGGCCGCCCGCCAGCAGAAGTTCATTCAGGGACTGAAGGCAGCCCTGGTGCGTATAGAGAACAAAACCTACGGCATCGACCGCATTACGGGAAAACTCATTCCCAAGGAGCGTCTGCGCGCCGTGCCCCACGCCACACTGAGCGTTGAGTCGAAACTGAACGAGAAGAAGAAGTGAAGCGTTGGCCCCGATTCCTGTCAGACGGGTGGTTGGCCCTGATTCTCGTCGTAGCCATCATCGTCATTGACCAACTCATCAAAGTGTGGGTCAAGACCAACATGACGCTACACGAGAGCATACACATTACCGACTGGTTCTACATCTCGTTCATCGAGAACAACGGCATGGCCTACGGTATGCAGATAGGCTCCAAGCTGCTCCTGTCGCTCTTCCGAGTGGCAGCCATCAGCCTGCTGGGCTACTACATCTGGCTCCAGGTGCAGAAGAAGGTCAGGACGGGCTACATTGTCTGCCTGGCTATGGTCATGGCAGGAGCCGTTGGCAACCTCATCGACTGCATGTTCTATGGACTGGTGTTCAACGCCTCCTCGCCATACTATACCAGCTACTTCGTTCCCTTCGGTACGGGCTACGCCTCGTTCCTGATGGGCAAGGTGGTCGATATGTTCTACTTCCCGCTCATCGTCACTACGTGGCCCGGGTGGGTGCCGTTCGTTGGCGGCGAGGAGTTCGTCTTCTTCAGTCCCGTGTTCAACTTTGCTGATGCCAGCATCTCCGTGGGCGTCGTCCTGTTGCTGCTGTTCTATCGTAAGGAAATAAGTCAATTATCACTCAAGCGTGAATAGGAAAACCCTCATAGCCGTAGCTCTCGCCGGTGTGCTTGTCGGCTGCAAGCCAGGTACGCCGAAGCAGTATATCCAGCCTGACGAGATGGAGGAGATACTCTACGACTACCACATAGCCCAGGCGATGGCTCAGCTGGAGGATGGCTCCATGGAGCAACGCAACTTCGACCGCTCGTTCAATGTTGCCGCCGTACTGAAGAAGCATGGCGTGACGCAGGCCGAGTTCGACTCGTCGCTCGTCTACTACTATACCCGTGCCGACAAGTTCCAGCATATGTACCAGCGAGTAGCCGAGCGACTTAGCGACAAGGCACTCAGTCTGGGAGCCTCCGAAGGCGAGGTTGAGCGATTCGTCACACTCAGTATGAACGGCGACACGGCCAATGTCTGGGAAGGCAACCGCTCGGCCGTACTGCTGCCCTATGCACCTGCCGACAGGATTGACTTCCGACAGGCTGTCGACACCACCTACCGCAAGGGCGACGTGCTGATGCTTAACATGATGGTCGACTTCATGTACCAAACCGGTAGCAAGGATGGCGTGGTCTGTCTGGCCGTAAAGCTCGACAACGATAGCGTCATTAGTCGCGTCAACCATATCTCCGTCTCGGGCATCAACCAGCTGCGCATCACCACCGACGACAACCACGCTATCAAAGAGATCTACGGCTTCTTCTACCTGGCCAAAGGTAGCGACCAGTCGTCAACCCTGAAGCTGATGTTCCTCAACGACATCCAGCTCATTCGCTTCCACCAACGGAAGCTGGAAACGCCAGCCCTTCCCAAGGACAGTCTGAACCAGAGAAAGGACAGTCTGAGCCGAGGTAAGGACTCCATAGCTATTAACGACCTAAAAACCAAAGACATATGAATCTGAAAATCCGCTTGGCACTCATGAACTTCCTGGAGTTTGCCGTCTGGGGTGCCTATCTCACGTGTATGGGAATGTACTTGAGCCGCATCGGACTCACCTCCCATATCGGTTATTTCTTCGCCATGCAGGGCTTCGTCTCCCTGTTCATGCCCGCCATTATGGGTATCGTGGCCGACAAATGGGTGCCCGCTCAGCGACTGCTGGGACTATGCCACCTCGTCGCCGGACTCTTCATGATGGCCTCCGCCTACTATGGCTACACGGCAGGCGAGAACACACAGTTCTCCATCCTCTTCATACTCTATTCCGTCAGCGTGGCGTTCTACATGCCGACGCTCGCACTCACCAACTCTGTAGCCTACAACGCCCTGACAAAGGCTGGCATGGATACCATCAAGGTGTTCCCGCCCATTCGAGTCTTCGGTACTGTCGGCTTCATCTGTACCATGTGGTTGGTCGACCTGCTGGGCTTCTCCACAACCTACATGCAGTTTGTCACCTCAGGTGTCATCAGCATCCTGCTCTTCCTCTATACGTTTACCTTGCCACCATGTCCGCTGGGCGAAAAGGGCGAGAGCAAGAAGAGTCTCGTCGAGGTGTTCGGACTTCAGGCCTTTGCCCTGTTCAAGAAGAAGGAGATGGCCATATTCTTCATCTTCTCCTCGCTGCTCGGCGTCAGTCTGCAGATTACCAACGGCTATGCAGCCCCCTATATTGAGAGCTTCGCCTCCATTCCCGAGTATGCCAATACCTTCGGCGTGCAGCATGTGAACATTCTCTATTCGCTGTCGCAAATCAGCGAGACCTGCTGCATCCTGCTCATACCATTCTTCATGAAGCGCTACGGCATCAAGCAGGTCATGCTCATAGCTATGTTCGCCTGGGTCATACGCTTCGGATTCCTCGGCATGGGTAACCCCGGTATGCCGGGCGTCATCCTCTTCATCCTCTCGATGGTCGTCTATGGCGTAGCCTTCGACTTCTTCAACATCTCAGGCTCACTCTTTGTCGACAAGACCACCGATCCGAGCATTCGCTCGTCGGCCCAGGGTCTGTTCGTCCTGATGACCAACGGTATAGGTGCCTCCCTCGGCTCACTCGCAGCTCAGGCTGTGGTCAACTACAATACCGACGCCAATGGTGTCGTAGCTTGGGACCCCGTCTGGTCTACCTTCTCCGTCTATGCCCTGACCGTTGGCATCCTCTTCGCCATCATCTTCCGACCCAAGAAAATTTAATGTGGAGACCTATCAGGGCAAGACACGGTTGTTCTTCCGCGAAATGGCACAGATCGTTGAGTCCAACGGTCTGTCCGTTGTCGTGCTGACCGATGCCGACAGCCAGCGAGCGCTCACCATCATCTGCGACGAACCGATGACCCAGCAGCTGCTGATACGCATCAACCACCTGCCCGGCGAAACGACCATGCTGCCAGAGGTGCTGACAAAGTTGCTCTTCAACGACGGTTGCACCTCGCCACGAGATTACGAACTGCTTGTCTACGGTATCGACAACGGCCAGTACAAGGCCGTCCTGACCAGCCTCACTACAGACAGCTCGGTGTCTATACGCATCAGCGACGCCATACTGCTAAGCACCTTCTCTGACATTCCGCTCTATATCGACAACCACCTGCTCTTGCTCCAGAGTTCCTGTTATACGCCCCACACCAGCGGACTCGTCATACCCATCAACACCATTAGCCTGGAACATCTGGAGAAAGAACTCCAAAAGGCTGTGGCCGAGGAGAACTACAGACTGGCCTCGTCGATATACGACGAAATTAAGAAACGAAAACAGTAGCAACAAAAGAACTTCAATTCTTCAATTTTAAAATGAAAACTTCATTTTTTCAATTCTTCAATTTTTCATGAAGGAGACCCGATATTTCTACGTTCCCGATGCCGCCAAAACAGGCGAGCTACCTGCCGACGAAGCTTCCCATGCCGTGCGCGTCCTTCGCCTGAAGGAGGGCGACGAACTTATGCTCATGGACGGGCAGGGATGCTTCTACGAAGCCGAAGTGGCCGTTGCCTCTTCTCACCATTGCCTCTACAACATCCGTCAGACGCTACCGCAGCAGCGCCCGTGGCAGGGTAGGGTGCATCTGGCTATCGCCCCCACAAAGATGGCCGACCGCATGGAGTGGCTCGTCGAGAAAGCTACAGAAATTGGCTTCGACGAACTGTCATTGCTCGATTGTCAGTTCTCCGAACGGCGACAGATGAAGGTGCCACGTCTCGAAAAAATCCTCATATCAGCCATGAAGCAGAGCCGTAAGGCTTGGAAACCTGAAATAAACGAGATGCAGTCGTTCGCCTCGTTCGTCAGTGCCCACACAGAGGGACGTCGCTATATTGCCCATTGTTACAACGAGATAGAACGGACAAACCTCTTCGACGAGCTGCGCAGCTCAGACAATTGTGCCGATGCCCTGGTCATGATAGGCCCTGAGGGCGACTTCTCTATCGACGAAGTGCGGCAGGCCGTTGCCGCTGGCTTCGTTTCCGTCAGTCTCGGCGAGAGTCGGTTACGTACCGAGACGGCCGGCTTGGCTGCCGTGATGATGATGCAATTAGCTAAGCAATAATAGATGACTCAATGTACTAAACAATAATAGATGATTCAATGAAAACGATTAACCATCTTTTCTTTTTTTTCTTCCTGCTGGTTTCCTGCATGGCCGTGTCGGCACAGAGCCAGACGACGATACGAGACCTGTTCCGACAGATGCCAGACTCCATACTTCCATACCTCACCGAGAACAACCGTCTAGACATGATCGATTTCATAGACTCCAAGATGAAGGCTCGCGTCCAGAATAAATTCGACGGCTATAGCGAACTCCTATCCCTTAGTGACGACAGCCTGTCGCTACAGATGAGCCCCGTTCTGCGGTTGACCATGCGACTGCTGCCTACCGAGCAGGCCTATGATGAAGCCCGCCAAATCATCTGTCTCGATTGGTATGTCGGCCATCCGTCGTCAACCGTTGATGTTAGACACACTTTTTATACGGTTTTATGGCGTAAATTGGAGGATTACTCCCTTAGTTTGGTTAAAAAAGACTAAAAATCGCACCTTTTTGAATAAATATTTGGTATTTTTATTCAAAATCAATATATTTGCACCGTGTTTTTCATGGTATTAGATTATTAAGGTTAATAGAAGATTGGTTGTCGTGAGACAATCAATTTTTTTTCCTCTGTCGTACTGCGTTCGTTCGCAGAACGACAGAGAAAAGGAAAAGGGAGCCTGTGAAGGTTCCCTTTTCTCATTGCTCAAAATAGGTTCAGACTACATCACTCAATGACCACAAGCGCCTCGTCCTCCATGACACTCTGGCCTACCTGTACGCAGATGGCGGTAACCTTACCGCTCTTCTCAGCTTGCAGATTGTTGGCCATCTTCATGGCTTCGAGCACGATGACGTTGTCGCCGGCGCTAACCTCCTGGCCCACCTCGACAAGGATGTCGGTGATGACGCCTGGCAGGGGAGCCTTCAGGGCATTGGCCTTGTTGGCAACCGAGTTGTCAGCGGCAGACGCACCTCCTTCGGAAGAATTAGCGGAGGCTGCGGCGGGACGCACCACGGGTTTCTTCTTCTCGGGTTCGGCTTCACGCTCCATCTCCACCTTGAACTCTTCGCCGTTGACGGTGAGCGTGGCGATGTTATCGGTGATGTCGCCGATAGCTACTTCGTATTTGTTTCCGTTGATGGTATACTTGTACTGTTTCATACGATGTGTTATGATTTAGGGTCGTGCTGTCATGGAGAGGCAGGCAAGGTTCCACGTCGTGGAATGCTCGGCAATGGTGATGATGCCGGTCTCCACGTCATGAACGTTGTTGCCCAGATGCTCGTGCAGGGCAAGAGCGATGGCAGCGTATACTTCGTTATTGTTCATAACAATTGAACTTCTTAAACTTCTTGAATTTCTTAAACCTCTCAATTACATCGGGATGTTACCGTGCTTCTTGGCAGGCAGGGCGTCGCGCTTGGTAGCAAGCTGAGCCAGACCGCGGCAGATGCGGAAGCGAGTGTTACGAGGCTCGATGACATCGTCAATGTAGCCGTATTTGGCAGCCTGGTAGGGATTGGCGAAGAGCTCGTTGTACTCGTCCTCCTTCTCAGCAATGAAGGCCTTGACGTCCTCGCCGGCCTCCTTCTTGGCCTTGGCTTCCTTGGCATAGAGCACGGCTGCAGCACCAGAAGCACCCATCACGGCAATCTCAGCTGAGGGCCATGCGTAGTTGAGGTCGGTATGGAGCTGCTTGGAGCCCATGACGATGTGGGAACCGCCGTAGGACTTACGCAAAGTGACGGTAATCTTGGGCACCGTGGCCTCGCCGTAAGCATAGAGCAACTGGGCACCGTGCAGAATAACCGCGTTGTACTCCTGGCCAGTGCCGGGCAGGAATCCAGGTACGTCGACGAGTGATACGATGGGGATGTTGAAGGCGTCGCAGAAACGGACAAAGCGAGCTCCCTTGCGCGAGGCATTCACGTCGAGCACACCAGCATAGCAGGTGGGCTGGTTGGCCACGATGCCAACGCTCTGGCCGTTGAAGCGGGCGAAACCAACGATGATGTTCTTGGCGAACTTAGGCTGTACCTCGAAGAACTCGCCGTTGTCGGTAATGGAACCGATGACTTTGTACATGTCGTAGGCCTCGTTGGGGTTCTCGGGGATAATCTCGTTCAGCGAGTCCTCCATGCGGTTGATGGGGTCATCGCACTTCTTGCGAGGAGCGACCTCCATGTTGTTCGAGGGAATGTAGGAGAGGAGCGTCTTGATCATCTGCAGGCCTTCCTCTTCAGTCTTGGCGGTGAAATGTGTCACACCAGACTTTGTGGAGTGAACCGAGGCACCGCCGAGATGCTCCTGATCAATGTCCTCGCCCGTAACGGTCTTTACTACCTTCGGGCCGGTAAGGAACATATAAGAGGTGTTCTCCATCATCAGCGTGAAGTCGGTAAGGGCGGGAGAGTAGACGGCGCCGCCGGCGCAGGGACCAAAGATTCCGCTAATCTGGGGAATGACACCAGAGGCGAGGATGTTGCGCTCGAAAATCTCGGCGTAGCCTGCCAGAGCGTTGATGCCCTCCTGAATGCGTGCGCCGCCAGAGTCGTTGATACCAATGACGGGGGCACCCATCTTCATACCCATGTCCATGACTTTGCAAATTTTCTGGCTCATGGTCTCAGAGAGTGAACCGGCATGAACGGTAAAGTCCTGTGCAAAGACGAAGACCAGACGGCCGTCGATAGTACCGCTACCGGCCACGACGCCGTCGCCGGGGAACTGCTTCTTCTCCATGCCGAAGTTGTGGCAACGATGTTCCTTGAACATGTCGTACTCTTCGAACGAGCCTTCGTCGAGCAACATGTCGATGCGCTCACGGGCTGTGTACTTGCCGCGGTCATGCTGCTTCTGTATGGCTTTCTCACCACCACCGAGACGTGCCTGTTCGCGCTTCTCGATGAGTTGTTTAATCTTTTCTAATTGTTTGCTCATTGCTTTATTTTAATTATCAAGTTTCAATTATCAATTAGACATCACTCCGGGTGCTCGCAGAGCTCGGTGAGGATGCCACATGTCGACTTCGGGTGCAGGAAGGCGATGTTCAGACCTTCGGCTCCCTTGCGAGGCTTCTCGTCGATGAGTCGTACACCCTTCTCGCTAACCTCAGCTAAGGCGTTAGCCACACCGTCCTCGATGCAGAAAGCCACGTGGTGGACACCCTTATTGCCCTTGTCGAGCCACTTCTGGATGGTGCTCTCGGGTGATGTCGGCTCAAGCAGCTCGAGCTTCACTTCGCCGCACTTCAGAAAAGCAGTCTTCACCTTCTGGTCCTCGACGACTTCCGTTGCATAACACTCCAGTCCCAGCACGTCCTTGAAGAACGGCAGGCTCTCCTCGATGCTCTGGACGGCAATGCCCAGATGCTCAATGTGTGAAATCTTCATATCGTTGTATTTTGGGTTTGTTTATTTCGTGCAAAGGTACTTAATAAAAAGTGAACACGTGCCATTGCCCGTCTAACATTATCATTTTTTAACGGACTGAAAGCTACAGTTCGCCCACGTCGACGAGGCCCTTGGTGACTACATATACGATAATGTCAACGAGCGACCTGGCATGGAGTTTCTCTTTGATGTTCTTGCGATGTGTGATGACGGTTGTCATGCTGATGTTCAGACGATCGGCTATCTCCTTGTTGATAAGTCCTTTGGCCAGCATGATGGATACTTCCTGCTCGCGTGGCGTAAGCAGGGGAGTGTGCGACGTCAGCTTTTGTAGCGAAGGGCGCTTGACGGCAGTCTGCTGCTGTCCGGTTGCGTGTCCCATGTGGTGGAGACCCATGATGGCTTTAATCAGTTGTTTTTGGCTTTGGCATACGTTGAGTGTCGGTACACCTTGTATCTGCAGGTCGCCGTTGACAAGCACGATGGAGCGGCTAGCGTTGTTGCGGAAGAAGTGTGTGTGTTCGAAGTATATGCGTGAGGCGACGAAGTAGTGTACAAACTGCGCGTCGTCGCAGGCCTTCAGCTCGTCGAACGATAGCAAGGCGCTAACCTCTATCTCGGGCATCATGTCGGCCAGAATCTGTTGAAGTCCGAGTCCAGAGAGTACGTTTGGGTCAATAATGGCAATAGCCTGTTGTCTGTAGTGAGAAGGCATCATGTATGGTTCTGATTTCACGCGATAACGTTAATATAATTGACTATCCATTGACCAACCTCGCGGGTACCATAGTGGTTACCGCCTTCTATCTGTATCTCTGGCGTGCGGACGTTGGCATCTAGTGAGGCGTTGACGGCTTGACGTACAAGCGCGCCTTCTGCGTTCAGACCAAAGTGCTCAAGGAGCATAGCGGCCGAGAGTATCTGTGCTAAGGGATTTGCCAGGTTCTGACCAGCAGCCTGCGGCCATGAACCATGGACGGGCTCGAAGAGCGGCGTGTGTTCGCCCAGCGACGACGATGGCTGGAGGCCCATGGAGCCGGTGATGCAGGAGGTCTCGTCGGTCAGGATGTCGCCGAAGGTATTCTCTGTGACGATGACATCGAAGAAACGGGGCTCTGTCAATACGCGCATAGAAGCATTGTCGATAAACATGTAGTCGGTCGTCACCTCAGGGTACTGGCATTCCATCTCCTTGGCAACTTGACGCCACAGACGACTGCTGGCCAGGACGTTGGCCTTGTCGACGACTGTGAGGTGGCGCTTGCGTGTCATGGCCATCTCGAAGGCGACCTTAAGGATGCGCTCAATCTCGGGGCGGGTGTAGACGTTAGTGTCGTAGGCACGATTATTATCCTGATATTTCTCGCCGAAGTACATGCCGCCGGTGAGCTCGCGGATGACAACGAAGTCGGCACCTCTCAGCAACTCCTCCTTGAGTGGCGACTTGTGGAGTAAGCAGTCGAAGGTGGCTACGGGACGGATGTTTGCAAAAAGTCCTAGTTTCTTGCGCATGGCAAGCAGACCTGTCTCAGGACGAATCTTCGCCGTGGGGTTGTTGTCGTACTTCAGGTCGCCGACAGCGGCAAAGAGGACTGCATCGGCCTGCATACAAATGTCGTGAGTGGCTGCAGGATAGGGGTCGCCGACGGTTTCGATGGCGGCAGCCCCGACTAGAGCTTCGCGGTAACAGAACTCGTGGTTGTACTTCTTGGCAATGGCGTCGAGCACGGCGACACCCTGCTGCATGATTTCGGGGCCTATACCGTCGCCCGCGAGGATGGCAATATTCAGTTTCATAGTTTGTTGTTGTATTCTTTTTCGATGATGTTTAACATTTTGAAAGTGGCTTTGATGGCGGCTTCCGTCTGGTCGGCATCGAGGCCTCGGGTGCGCAGCTGATGCCCATTGTCGTTCCAGGTGATGACCGTCTGCACTAGAGCGTCAGTACGGCCTCCGGGAGGGATAGTTACCTGATAGTTTGCGAGCAAAGGGAATGTTCGGTCGAGGTACTTCTTGTAAATATAGCGCAGGGCCTTGACGAATGCGTCATACTGTCCGTCGCCGGTAGCGCTAGCTTCATATTGCTGGCCGTTGATCTCAACCTTGACATTTGCGCCGGGCTTTAGTCCGTAGGCTGTGGAGACGACGTAGCTGACGAGCTTGACGCAGTCCTCCGGTGCATCGTGTTTCAGGACGTCGCTAACGATGAAAGGCAGATCCTCTTGTGTCACGACCTCTTTCTTGTCGCCAAGTTCGGTGATGCGCTCTGTGACGCGACGCGTCTGCTCGGGCGTCAGTTGCAGGCCCAGCTCCTCGAGGTTCTTAGCGATGTTGGCACGGCCGCTGGTCTTGCCCATAGCGTATTCGCGGCGGCGACCGAAGCGCTCAGGTATGAGGGCGTTATGGTAAAGTCCTCCCTTGTTGTCGCCATCGGCATGAACGCCCGCCACCTGGGTGAAGACATTGTCGCCGATGATGGGTTGGTTAGGGGCGATAGCAATGCCGCTATAGCTCTCGACGAGACGGCTGATGTCGTTGAGCTTGTCCTCGCGGATGTTGGTCTTGGCATGAAACTGGTCGCGCAGAATGACCTGTACGCTCGACAGTGGTGCGTTGCCGCAACGTTCGCCGAGACCATTAACCGTGACGTGCAGACCGCGGGCTCCACTGAGAACGGCAGCTAGGGAGTTGCTTACTGCCAGGTCGTAGTCGTTATGGGCATGGAAGTCGAAGTGGGTGTCTGGGTAGCGCTTGACCATCTTGCGGAAGTACTCGATACATTGCAGGGGGTTCATGACACCGAGCGTATCGGGTAGCATAAAACGGCGGATGCCGCTGTCGACGAGGCTATCCATGAGTTGGTAGACGTACTCGGGTGAGTCGTTCATGCCTTCCGACCAGTCTTCGAGGTAGAGGTTGACGGCGATGTCCTTGGCGTGGGCATAGGCTACCGACTGTCGGATGTCCTCAATATGTTCTTCTGGACGCTTGTGCAATTGTGTGGTGCAATGACGTAGAGAACCTTTGGCCAGCAGGTTGATGGTGTGGCAGCCGCAGTCAGCTATCCAGTCAATACTCTGGTTGCCGTCGACGAAACCGAGCACCTCAACGCTGTCGAGACGGTCTATCTGCTGGGCGTAGCGGCATATCATGGTGACGGCTTCTTTCTCGCCGTCAGAGACACGTGCCGACCCTACCTCGATACGGTCGACGTTGAGGTCGCGTAGCAGCATACGGGCGATGATAAGTTTCTCGTGCGGCAGGAACGAGACACCATTGGTCTGTTCGCCGTCGCGTAGCGTGGAGTCCATAATTTCCACAAACGGCATGGTACGCTGGTAGTTGTTCAGGTGTTCTGCTGTTCCCATGAGATGGTCTTTTGTTTGTTCTGTACGAGGAAGTCGATGTCGTCGAGTCCATTCATTAGACAATGCTTCTTGTAGCCGTTGATGTCAAAGTGCTCGCGACGTCCAGTTGACAGGTTCGTAACGGTCTGCTGCGGAAGGTCGACTTTCACTTCGGCCCTAGCATTCTCTTGGATAGTCTGGAATAATTCCTGCAGGAAGTCCTCGCTCACTTGTACGGGCAGTACGAAGTTGTTAAGTTCGTTATTCTTATGGATGTCGGCAAAGAACGAACTGATGACCACGCGGAAGCCGTATCCAGCGATGGCCCAGGCTGCATGCTCGCGCGAGGAGCCGGAGCCGAAGTTCTTGCCGGCTACCAGAATGCAGCCGGAATAATTGGGATCGTTCAGCACGAAATCGGGATTGGGCGTGCCGTCGGCGCGGTAGCGCCAATCGCGGAAGAGGTTGTCGCCAAAGAAGCGCTCCTCGCGGGTTGTCGCCTTGAGAAAGCGGGCGGGGATGATCTGGTCGGTGTCTACGTTCTCCAATGGCAGGGGCACGCAGGTGCTCGTGATGATATCGAATTTCTGCTTCATAATAGTGTTCTTGGATCAATTATCTTTCCTGTTACTGCGGCAGCAGCGGCAGTTAGTGGCGAGGCGAGAATAGTGCGTGACCCTGGTCCCTGACGACCTTCGAAGTTGCGGTTAGAGGTGGAGACGCAGAGACAGCCAGCAGGCACCTTATCGTCGTTCATGGCCAAGCAGGCAGAACAGCCCGGCTGTCGTATCTCGAAACCTGCTTCGGCAAGTATCTTGTCGAGTCCTTCCTCGCGAATCTGTTTGTCGACGGCCCATGAGCCAGGAACGAGCCAAGCCACGACTTCATCGGCTTTCTGTCTGCCCTTGACGATGGAGGCAAAAGCGCGGAAGTCTTCGACGCGACCGTTTGTACAAGCGCCGAGGAAGACGTAGTCAACCTTTGCGCCGAGTAGCTTCTGTCCGGCCTCAAAGCCCATGTATTTCAAAGCCTTCTGATAACCGGCATCTCCTTCTTGTGAGGTGGCTGTGGGAATCTTCTCGCTGATGCCTATGCCCATACCAGGATTGGTGCCGTAAGTGATACGTGGCTCAATGTCGGCGGCATCGAACGTGAGCTCCTTGTCGAAGATGGCATCGGGTCCGCTCTTTAGTGTCTTCCAGTAAGCAACGGCCTTGTCCCAGTCGGCACCTTTGGGGGCGTACTCACGGCCTTTGATATAGTTGAAGGTGGTTTCGTCGGGAGCAACGAAGCCGCCGCGAGCCCCCATCTCGATGGAGAGATTACAGAGCGTCAAGCGTCCTTCCATAGACAGGCTTCGTACAACGTCGCCGGCATACTCTACGAAATATCCCGTTGCTCCTGAGGTTGTCAGCCGTGCCATCAGGTAGAGTGCCACGTCCTTGGCCGTCACGCCTTTGCCCAATGTGCCGTCGATGGTGATGCGCATGGATTTCGGCTTCTGCTGTAGGATGCATTGTGAGGCCATGACCATCTCAACCTCGGAGGTACCAATGCCAAAGGCCACAGCACCCATGGCGCCATGCGTCGATGTGTGGCTGTCGCCGCAGACGATAGTCATACCGGGTAGCGACAGGCCTTTCTCGGGGCCTACGACGTGGATGATGCCATTGTCGGGCGACATCATACCGTAGTGTGTCAGGCCGAACTCCTTGGCGTTGCGTGCCAAAGTGTCTACCTGCTCACGGCTAACGGGGTCTGCAATGGGCTTGTCCTGGTCGTGGGTCGGTGTGTTGTGGTCGGGCATACAGAAAATCTGTTGCGGACGGAAACACTTCAAACCGCGTGCTCTCATGCCCTCGAAAGCCTGAGGTGACGTCACCTCGTGGCAGTAGAGACGGTCGATGTATAGTTGTGTGGGACCATCGTCAACAACCTGTACGACGTGTCTGTCCCATATCTTGTCGAAAAGTGTATTCATTTTGCCGTTATCTCGTTATAACGTTATGACGAATTATTTCTTAAACTTGTTAATACAATCGATATAGGCTTCGACAGAGGCCGTGACGATATCTGTATCAGCGCCGAAACCATAGTAGAGAGCTCCGTCATACTCAACCTGCATGTGAACCTTGCCGACGTCGTCGGAACCTTTCGAGATAGCTTGAATGGTGAATTCTTTCAACGTCATCTGCTTCATAATGATACGTTTCAATGCTTTAATGGCTGCGTCTACAGGGCCGTTGCCGGAAGCGGCAGCTTCGAACTTCTGCCCGGAGATGTCGAGACCGATGGAGGCCACGGACTTGACACCTTTGCCAGTGGTTACTTGCAAGAAATCGAGACGCACGGCATGGGTTTCGGCCGTATCGGCACCAGCGAGCATGAGCACGTCGGCATCTGAAACTTCCTTCTTCTGGTCGGCCAGTTGCAGGAATTTCTCATAGATCTTGTCAAGCTTCGCCTCGTCGACGTCGACGCCATTTGCCTGCAGTCGGTATTTCAGGGCCGCCCGTCCGCTACGGGCTGTGAGCACAATGCTGTCAATATCGATGCCAACGTCCTTAGGATTCATAATCTCGTAGGTATGCACGTTCTTCAGTACGCCGTCCTGATGGATGCCGCTGGAGTGGACGAAGGCATTGCGACCCACGACGGCCTTGTTGGGCTGGACGGGCATATTCATGAGGCTGGAGACCATGCGGCTCGTGGGATAGATCTTTGTTGTATTGATGTTCGTTTCTATGCCCAGGCTCTTGTGGCATTTCAGAATCATGGCAATCTCCTCAAGACTGGTGTTGCCAGCTCGTTCGCCGATACCATTGATGGTGACCTCCACCTGGAGAGCGCCGGCCATGACGCCGCTGAAGGTGTTGGCTGTAGCCATGCCCAGGTCGTTATGACAATGGGTAGAGATGATGGCGCGGTCAATGTCGTCGACATGTTCCTTGAGGTACTTGATTTTCTCGTAGAACTCCTGTGGCAGGCAGTAGCCTGTGGTATCGGGGATGTTGACGACGGTGGCTCCGGCCTTGATGACGGCCTCTACGACTTGTGCCAGATATTCGTTGTCGGTACGTCCAGCATCCTCGCAATAGAATTCTACATCGTCAACGAAGCGTCGGGCATACTTCGTGGCGGCAACGGCGCGCTCCAAAATCTCCTCGCGTGTGGAGTTGAACTTGTAGCGTATATGTTCGTCGCTGGTGCCTATGCCGGTATGGATGCGCTTGTGCTTGGCATACTTCAGAGCCTCGGCCGCAACATCAATGTCATGTTCTACGGCACGTGTCAATGCGCAGATGGTTGGCCAGGTGACGGC
>Ga0310694_10000938_pt1 | contig 35376 bp, 25 predicted proteins | sample 174DNAGHGhighgp2_FD_203884 | JGI IMG/M metagenome (GOLD analysis project Ga0310694, IMG submission 203884) | Sheep rumen microbial communities from Palmerston North, Manawatu-Wanganui, New Zealand - 1742 DNA GHGhigh gp2 (v2) (version 2) | ecosystem: Host-associated > Mammals > Digestive system... | reverse complement strand
TCAGGGAGACAGCCATGTGAACCTCAACCAATACTTCGCCGGCAACTCCGACAACGGCAAGCACAACGGCTGGAACGGCAAGGGTAACTCCAGACTGGAATACTCGGAGATGGACTTAACCGGCATAGCCAATTTCCTCTATCTCTACAACAACGAGTTCGGCAAGTTCGAACTGACCGCCGCCGCAGGTATTGAACTCTGTGTGGGTCAACCGTTCTTTATCCAGGCAAGCGCAGATGCCTCGTTTGACTTTGTCCACAACGGAGGAAACCATCCGATGCCCGCTTTGCGTGCTCCGCAAACTGCCAATCCGCAAATGCACTTCACGCTTACAAGCAACCGGATGCATGTCGGCACAGACCATATGTACGTGACGATGCACGAGGATGCAGCCACTACCTATACCATCGGTCGTGACGTGGCACGAATGAGTATGAACTGCAAGACCGCCGCGCAATTATGGTGTCTCTCTGCCGATGGCACCGAACTGGCTGCACACGACATAGCCTTGCCGGAAACGGAAACCGTTATTCCGCTCGGAATCTTTGCTCCCCAAAACGGCGAGTACCTGCTCAATAGGTCTGAGCGTGCAACAGACGATTTCGAAGTCGAACTGCTCCATAACGGCGCATATACCGCAACATTGTTTGCCGACCAGCCTCTTGTCCTCAACCTCAATGCCGGTACGACAACCGATTACTCACTCCGTATCCGCCGAAGGATGCCGACAGGACTCAATGACCAATTACAAATGACAAATGACAAATGCACAAAGGTGCTCATTGATAATCATCTGTATATCCTCCAAGGTGCACACATCTTTGATGCCCAAGGCAAACTGGTAAAATAATAACGATTCCCCAACCCTCCCTTAATGGGAGGGAATGGGGACAGTTATAAAAACAATTGTTGACCTTAAATAATTCGTTTAATTCGCCCAATTCGCCGTTAAATAAATTTTTTGGATCATTTTGGTTAATTTTGGACTGATAGAAAAGAAAAATTTTTGTTTAATTTGTGTAATTTGTGAATTAGTTATGAGTAAGAAATATTTTGTTCCTAAGACAGAGACTATTGACGTTCAATCCGCGTCATTAATGATACCGACTTCGGATCCCGGAGAACCGGGTATGGCTCCTAAACGTCATTTCGTTCCCGGTCCGGGTGCCAGTTACCAACCGCCCGCAAAGATTGTGTAATTTCTTCTTTCCTCCTTTTTTAATAGGGGGATTCCGGTAGTATAAAATTCGCATGGCGAACTTGACGATGTTGGCGATGTCGTCAAGTTCGCCAGTGCATTTTAACGTCCCCAAAAAGCAGACCGGAAGCCAATCCAAACAGGTCTTCTAAACTATTCAAACCGAACGGAGACGTACGTAATGCGAACGACATGCGAACGAGATTGACGGGGAAATGAGGGGTAAACATCTGCTAAATTTGTGCAAAAAAACAACAAAAAGACTGTGGCTCTTGCATATTCGAAAAAAAAGTAGTAACTTTGTGCCCGATTTTATTAGAATACTAATAAACAACATACCATTTAAAACACATAAAACAATGAAAGTACAAGACATTATGCAGCGTTTGGCTGCGAAACATCCGGGCGAAGCAGAGTACCTGCAGGCCGTACAAGAAGTTCTCGAATCGATTGAAGAGGTGTACAATCAGCACCCTGAGTTCGAGCAAGCGAAGATCGTGGAGCGCATGGTCGAGCCCGATCGTATCTTCTCCTTCCGTGTGACATGGATTGATGATCAAGGCGAAGTACAGACCAACCTCGGTTACCGCGTACAGTTTAATAGTGCCATCGGTCCGTACAAGGGCGGTTTGCGTTTCCATAGAGCCGTGACTCCTTCGATGCTGAAGTTCCTCGGCTTCGAGCAGACTTTCAAAAATGCGCTGACGACCTTGCCGATGGGCGGCGCAAAGGGCGGTTCGGACTTCGATCCGGTGGGCAAATCGGACGCAGAGATCATGCGTTTCTGCCAGGCGTTCATGCTCGAACTCTGGCGTTGCATCGGTCCGGATCAGGACATTCCGGCGGGTGACGTCGGCGTCGGCGGACGTGAGATAGGTTTCCTGAACGGTATGTACCAGAAACTCGCACGCGAATATCATACTGGCGTCCTTACCGGAAAAGGCATGACTTGGGGCGGCAGTATTCTGCGGCCGGAGGCAACGGGTTTCGGAGCACTCTACTTCACGCAACATCTGCTGCACAAGGCGGGCAAAGACATCAAAGGAAAACGTGTAGCCATCTCTGGCTTCGGTAACGTAGCATGGGGCGCGGCAACGAAAGCCGTTGAACTCGGTGCTAAAGTAGTGGCTATCTCCGGTCCGGACGGCGTGGTAGCCATCAAAGATGGTATTACCAAAGAGATGATTGACTACATGCTCGTTATGCGTGCGTCAAACCGCAACAAAGTGCAAGACATGGCGGACAAGTTCCCGAAAGAGTGCGTCTTTACGGAAGGCAAAAAAGCATGGTCTATTCCGTGCGACATCGCTCTGCCGTGTGCCTTCCAGAACGAACTCTCCGAAGACGACGCCAAGGAACTCAAAGCCAACGGTTGCTGGTGTTGCTGCGAAGTGTCGAACATGGGCTGCCAACCGGGCGCTATCCATTTCTTCCAGCATAACGGAGTATTGTTCGCTCCTGGCAAGGCCGTCAACGCAGGAGGCGTAGCGACCTCCGGTCTCGAAATGACACAGAACGCTGAGCACCTCTCTTGGAAAGCCGAAGAAGTGGACGACCGTTTACACCATATCATGGAGTCTATCCACGAGCAATGTGTTCGCTACGGCACGCAGCCCGATGGCACGATTGATTACGTCAAGGGCGCTAACATCGCCGGATTTATGAAGGTCGCAACAGCGATGCTTGAACAGGGCATCATTTGATGCAGCTGTTCAAAGTCATTAACTTTAGAGCAAGGAATCATTTAAAAAAACTTCGTCATTACGTCACTACGTAATTACGTCATTACGAAAAACTATGTATCAAGACTTTCAACAACACCTGCAAAAAACGCTGAATGAGATTCGCGATGCAGGTCTCTATAAGAACGAGCGCGTGATTATCACCCCGCAGTCTTCCGGCATTGCCGTAGAAGGCGGACAGGAGGTAATCAATTTCTGCGCAAACAACTACCTCGGCCTCGCCGATAACAAAGAACTCATCGAAGCAGCCAAAGCCCGCATGGACAAGCGTGGGTACGGCATGGCGTCCGTACGTTTTATCTGCGGTACGCAGGACACCCACAAAGAGCTCGAACGCGTCATCTCGGATTTCTTCGGCACGGAAGACACCATCCTCTATGCCGCTTGTTTTGATGCCAACGGAGGACTCTTCGAACCGCTGTTGACCGAAGAAGATGCGATTATCTCCGATGCGCTCAACCATGCTTCGATCATCGACGGTGTGCGTCTTTGCAAGGCGGTGCGTTACCGCTATGCCAACGGCGACATGGCGGATCTGGAAGAGAAACTCAAAGAGGCGCAGGCACAACGTTTCCGTATTATTGCGACAGACGGCGTCTTCTCTATGGACGGCAATGTCTGCCCGCTTGACAAAATCTATGAACTGGCGAAGAAATACAACGCCCTTGTCATGGTCGATGAATCGCACTCTGCCGGAGTGGTCGGCAAAACAGGACACGGTGTGACCGAACTCTATAACCTCCGCGGCAAAGTGGAGATCATCACAGGCACATTAGGCAAAGCCTTCGGCGGTTCGGTGGGCGGTTTTACAACAGGAAAGAAAGAGATTATCGACTTGCTGCGTCAGCGTAGCCGTCCCTATCTCTTCTCGAATTCTATTCCGCCGATGATTGCTGCGGCAGGAATCAAAACCTTTGAGATTCTCACGCGCAGCAACGAACTGCAGGACCGTCTGCACGAGAACACAGCGTACTTTGTGGAGAAAATGAAAGCGGCAGGATTTGATATCAAACCCACGCAGTCCGCTATCTGTGCGGTCATGCTCTACGACGCACGCCTCTCTCAGGAGTTTGCTGCCGCGTTGCAGGAAGAAGGAATATATGTTACCGGCTTCTATTATCCGGTAGTACCGAAAGGTCAGGCACGTATCCGCGTGCAGGTTTCTGCCGCGCACACACGCGAACAATTGGATAAATGTATTGCTGCCTTCACAAAGATTGGCACGAAACTTGCTGTACTGAAATGAAAGCATTAGTGAAGAAATACGCCGAACCGGGAATCTGGATGGAAGATGTTCCAATGCCGGAGGTGGGCGTAAATGACGTATTGATAAAGGTTATCAAAGCTGCTATCTGCGGAACCGATCTGCACATGTACAAATGGGACGCATGGTCACAAGCACATTGCAAACCGCCTTATACGATGGGGCATGAGTTCGTCGGAGTGGTGGAAGATGTTGGACCCGGTGTCCGCAATTTTACGATCGGCGAACGCGTTACGGCCGAAGGACACATCGTCTGCGGACATTGCCGTAACTGTCGTCGAGGAATGGGACATGTATGCGAGAACACCATCTCTGTCGGTATCATGGGTAAAGACGGGTGTTTCGCGGAGTATGTGACGATTCCCGAAAGTAATGTGGTCAAACTGCGTCCGGAGATACCAAATGACTTCGCTGCCATCATGGATCCGTTCGGAAACGCTACCCATACAGCTCTCGCTTTTCCGCTTCTCGGTGAAGATGTCCTGATTACAGGAGCCGGACTCATTGGTACTATGGCGGCAGGTATTTGCCGATACGCAGGAGCGAAAAACATCGTAGTTACCGATATCAACCCGCTCCGATTGGAGATAGCAAAAAAAATGGGTGCTACAACCACCGTTGATGGATCCAAGGGAGAAACAATCGCAGATGCAATGTTCCAACTCGGTATTAGAGGATTCGATGTCGGACTGGAAATGAGTGGTGCGCCTTCTGCCTTCAATGAGATGATTGAGCATATGTACAAAGGTGCCAATATCGCACAGCTCGGTATCTTGCCGTCCAACACGCAAGTCAACTGGTCCGATGTCATCTTCAACGCCTTGACAATCAAAGGAATCACAGGTCGTCGCATGTGGGAGACATGGTATCAGATGGAGCAGATGCTCCTCGGGGGACTCGATTTGAGTCCGGTGATTACCCACCGCTTCAAATTCGAAGACTTCCAAAAAGGCTTCGACGTCATGGTTTCCGGGCAATGCGGCAAAGTGCTCCTTGAATGGTAAACGCTCCTGTTGAGAGAGGGTAGAGGTCGTTACCTTACTGAATAGGGAGAAGAACGGACCACAATCGAGAGAACCCTAGGTGATACATAGGTGATACCTAGGTGATACCTAGGTTATATACGGGATGTGAGTATTACATTGCACTACTGATAAGGAATGTAAAAGTCTGTTTTTTCCTATAGTAAATGAAAAAATGGCACTATCTTTGCATTGATTTTAATAAACAAAACCAAAATAATTAACAACAATGAGAAAATTTTTACTTAGCGCTCTGCTGCTCATATGCGGCACCGCACTACTGCCGGCATTAACCCGTGAGGGACTGTCGGAGTACAAGTTAGACAACGGACTCACTGTGCTTTTGTGGGAAGACCACGATGCTCCCGATGTAACGGGTTATATCGCCGTTCGTGCAGGAGCTGTCGATGAACCGGCTGAATATACCGGTTTGGCGCACTATCTGGAGCACATGCTCTTCAAAGGTACGCAGAAGATCGGCGCATTGGATTGGGAGAAAGAGAAACCCATCTATGATTCGATCATAGCGCTTTATGACCAGTACAGCGAAGCTACCGATCCCAAAGTACGCGAGCAACTCGCTACGCAAATCAACGAGTGTTCGATGCGTCAGGCGAAAATATCTTCATTGGAAGATTTCTTCGTACAACTGGACCGCATTGGAGCAGAAAGTGTGAATGCATTCACGTCATATGACCTGACAGCCTACTACAACTCTTTCCCCGAGGCAGAGATGTATCGCTGGTTGAATATCTTCTCCGAGCGTTTGATCAATCCTGTATTCCGTACGTTCCAAGCTGAGTTGGAGAACGTGTTTGAGGAGTACAACATGTATGCCAACGATCCTTCATCGCAAGTGCAGAAGCAACTGCAAGAGGATATCTATAAAGGCAGCCCGTACGAGCGTGACGTCATCGGTCTTCCGGAACACCTGAAGAATCCGCGTCTCTCCAAACTGATTGAGTTCTATAATACATGGTATGTGCCTAATAATATGGCACTTATCATCGTCGGTGATTTTGATAGTGAGAAAGCAAAACCGATGATTCAGGAGACCTTCTCACGTCTGCAACCCAAAGAATTGCCGGCTCGTCCGAGCTATCCGGAACTGTCCTTCGCAGGAAATCCCTCCAAGCACTATAACCTTGGCTATAACGCACAGGTTTCCTGGATTTATCAGGGCGTAAAAGAGGGTGACCCCGATGAGGAAGCACTCGATTTCGTATGCGCTCTGCTCTATAACGGACAAATAGGTCTGTTGGATAAGGTGAACACCAAAGGCGACGTTTCCATGTCATATGCTTACAGCGACTCACGTCGTAATACTGGACGTGTCCTGATCTCTGCCATTCCATACTATGATGCCAACCAACAGCGATTCGAATCGGATAAACAGACAAAAGCGATCGTTATGCGCGAAGTGGACAAAATCAAATCTGGCGATATTGATGATGCGCTCATCGCGAACGTAAAACGTATCTATGCGCAGAACTACAAAGTCGCTGAGGAAACACCCGAAGCGAAGATCCAGAGTTTGTTGTTTTCATTCGTCTATAACAAGCCGATTGATGACATCTTTACCGAGAACGAACGTATCCAGAATCTTACCAAAGAGGAAATTGTGCGCGTAGCGAAGAAATATTTTGATGCTCCGTACATGACCATTTCTTTCGATGAGGATACCAAGACTCCGAAACCAAAGACCCTGCCGAAACCGAATATCAAGCCGGTTGAGCCGTCCAGCGAAGAAACAGAGTACGCAAAGGCCTTCAAACAAATGCCGAAGGGGGAGTACAAGAAGACCTTCAACGATTTCAATGACGTAGAAGTGTCGTCTATCGCGGAGAACGTAACCTTGCGTTATACTCCGAATACCAAGAATGACATCTTCACTCTTACTCTCCGTTACGGAGTAGGTGAGCACGAGATGCCGCTTCTGCCTTATGCTTCTGCGCTCATGAGCGATGCAGGTATTATGAGTAGCCCGAATATTGAGGGTAAGGATTTCAAACAGCAGATGGCTGAACTCGGAGCTTCCGTTTCCTATGGTTGCAACGATTCGTATTTCTACATCTCTATCTCCGGTGAAGATGGTAACATGAGCAAAATCATGAATCTTGTTAACCGCCAGCTTTTGATGCCGTATCTTGAGCAGAAACAGCTTGACGCTTTGAAAGGTTCTGAGTTCTTCAATCGTCTCAGCCGCCAGAAACGTCCGCCTGTGCAGAAATCAGCATTGTTGGAATACGCACTTTATGGCAAGAAATCGTCCTACCTCGACGAAGTGCCGTTCAAGGATATATGGCAATTAGGTTTGCCGAAGGTACAATCATTAGTGGCACAGGCGCGTACATATGCGTTGGATGTGTTCTACTGCGGAACCCTTCCGAAGGACAAACTCATTGCAGAACTGCCGCTGACCGAAGGAATGAAACCCTCTAATTCGCCGTACGTTCAGGACCGTGTGACATACGACAAACCGACCATTCTTTTCCTGCCGAACAGTACGGTACAACAGGCTGACCTCTATTTCTATATCAACGGTCGTCCATATGACATCGCTTCAGATGTGCAGTCTGCGGCATTCAACCAATATATGTCCGGCGGTTTCACAGGACTCATAATGTACGAAATACGTGAGAAACGCTCTATGGCTTATACGGCTTACGGCGTGGATGCCAAACCTGTGCTTCCCGGAAAGGATTGCTATTTCTACGGCTATGTAGGAACCCAGAGTGACAAAGTGGTGGATGCTATCAGCACTTACATGGATATTCTGACCAATATGCCGGTTGACGGCAAGAATATAGAAGCCCTGCGGGCTATGCTTCGCCAGTCGGGTCAAACCAACAAACCTTCCATGCGAAGCAAAGCTTCTGCATTTGAGTACTGGCAGCGTCTGGGATACAAAGAGGATCCTGCAAAAGTCAATGCGGACGCCATTGATGCGCTGACCATTGACGACATAGCTAAGTTCTACGAGCAGAATATAAAAGGAAAACCTGTTACCATTATTCTTATGGGCGACAAGAAAAAGATTGACTTGAAAGCTATTGAAAAGAAAATTGGTTGCAAGGTTACTACACTCAGCACTGCAAAATTGTTCAACGATGTGCAGGAAGTAATGGATGCAGTTATGCCGGCTGGCGTTTATTAATGAATATGCATAAAAGCGGATTCGTAAATATAGTCGGGAATCCCAACGTTGGCAAGTCCACGTTGATGAACGCGTTGGTAGGTGAGCGCCTTTCGATTATCACATCGAAGGCGCAAACCACCCGCCATCGCATTCTTGGCATAGTGAACGGAGAGGACTTCCAGATGGTCTATTCTGACACACCGGGAGTCCTCTCGCCGAACTATCGCTTGCAGGAGAAGATGTTAGAGTTCTCTCGCTCGGCACTGGTGGATGCAGATGTGCTTCTGTATGTCACGGATGTCACCGATAGTGCGGATCGTAACGCCGATTTCCTGACGAAAGTAAAGAAGATAGCCAACAGCCATCAGACAACAACGAAAGTCTTTCTTGTCATCAACAAAATAGACCTTACAACACAGGAAACCCTTGAAAATCTTGTGGATTTCTGGCATAGCCAACTTCCCAAAGCGGAGATTTTCCCTATCTCTGCGCAGGAGCGTTTCGGCGTGGCGCAACTCTTCGATGCCATCAAAGACGCTTTGCCTGTCGGGCCACCTTTCTTCCCAAAGGACCAACTGACAGACAAGTCCGAGCGCTTCTTTGTCAATGAAATCATACGCGAGAAAATCCTGCTTAACTATGACAAAGAAATACCTTATTCCGTGGAAGTGGAGGTGGAGTCATTTAAAGAATCCGATGGCGTGAAACCGCTTGTGGAGATTTCAGCAGTCATTTATTGCGAGCGCGAAAGCCAGAAAGGAATCATCATTGGCAAGGCGGGCAGCGCTTTAAAGCGCGTGGGGATGCAGGCTCGCAAAGATATAGAAGATTTTTTGCAGAAACCGGTGTTCCTGCAATTGTTTGTTAAAGTCGATAAAGATTGGCGTTCCAACATAGGACGTCTCAAACATTATGGCTACGACCTGACGTAAATCCTACAAAACCATGAAAATACAATTCTTAGGCGCAACGCGCGAGGTAACGGGTAGCAAGCACCTGATTACAACAGATTCAGGGCACACTATTTTATTAGACTGCGGTATGTACCAAGGCAAAGGCATGGAAACGGATGCTGCCAACAGAGACTTGGGGTTTGATCCTGCCAAGTTGGACTGTGTGGTTCTCTCGCATGCTCATATTGACCATTCAGGTCTCATTCCATATATCGTCAAGATGGGGTTTAAAGGCGATATTTATTGTACACCTGCCACGCGTGACCTCTGTTCGCTCATGCTTACAGACACGGCTTTTATTCAGGAGCAGGACGTACGCACTTATAACAAGAAAATTGACAAGCAAAACCCTCACAAGGAGAAGGGCAAGAAATACAAGATAGAGCCACTATACAACCAGAACGATGTCAACCGGGCGATGAAGCATTTCGTAACTTACAGTTATGACCGCCGTTTCCGCATCTTCGACGATGTATTGCTGACCTTCACCAACTCCGGACATATGCTTGGTGGGGCTATTTGTTCGCTTGAAATCTATGAAAATGACATCCAACCTTATCCAACTGCTTCTACCACCACAAAACGCTGGAAACGCTTGACCTATACCGGAGATGTCGGACGGCTTCACTGCCATATTCTGCCTTCTCCGCAACTCTTCCCACAATGCGATTACCTCATCTGTGAATCTACCTATGGTGACCGGCTCCATGACGAGCAGGTTGTGACTGAAGAGCAGTTGTTGGGCGTTGTGGAGGATACATGCGTCTATCGCAAAGGACAGTTGTTGATTCCTTCTTTTTCGGTAGGAAGAACCCAGGAAATCGTATATGTCCTCAACCAACTATACAATGACGGCCGACTGCCGCATATACCTGTGTATGTGGACTCGCCTATGTCCACCAACGCTACACAGATATTCCGCATGTACCCTGACGATCTGAGTGAAGAGGTGCGTGACACCATGCAGTTCGACCCTGACCCATTCGGATTCAATACACTGCGTTATATTACCGACATCCGCGAGTCGAAAGCGCTGAATCACAAAGATGAACCATGCATCATCATTTCGGCTTCAGGCATGTTGGAGGCGGGACGAATCAAGCATCATGTGGCCAACCATATTTCCGACCCGCGTTGTACGATTCTCATCGTCGGTTATTGTGAACCCACCACTCTCGGAGCGCGTATTCAACAGCCTGGTTTGCAGTGGATTTCTATCTTTGGCCTGGATAGACGCATCAAAGCACAGATAACCAAAATAGAAGGATTCAGCGGGCATGGCGATTATAAAGAGATGATTGATTATTTCACCAGAAGTTTGCAGGTGGAGGGAGTCAAAAGAACGTTTATCGTGCATGGCGATGAGTCGGCTGCCGAGGCGTACAAAGGTCATCTGCACGACGCCGGTTTCCGTAATATTGAAATCCCGCAAAAAGGAGAAACAGTAGAATTGTAGTAAGGCAAATAAATATAGGAATATGACAGTAAATGAGAAAATAGCCGCGCTGCGGCAGAAAATGCGTGAGAACGGATTAGCGGCATATGTAGTGCCGGGAAATGACCCGCACGCAAGTGAGTATATGGCATCGCATTGGTGTGAGATGCAGTGGCTGTCCGGCTTCAGCGGCGAAGCAGGGACTGTAGTCGTGACACTTGATCGGGCTTTACTATGGACCGATAGCCGATATTATCTCCAAGCAGGCATTGAGTTGAAAGACAGCACGATAGAACTGATGAGAGAGTCCGATGTCGATTGCCCGAGTGTCATCGAATGGTTGTGCAACGAAGTGGAAAATACTGCATGTCCGGATACTAAATGGATAGGCGTTAACCCGGAAATGTTTTCCGTAAACGATTATCAAGAATGGAAAGAGAAAGTGGACCTGAAATCTATAGACCTCATTAAAGATCTTTGGACGGAAGGACGACCACTTATCCCGCAAGACAAACTCTATCCGTACAGCGCGGATTTCGCAGGAGAAAGTGTGGATAGCAAATTACAACGCATGCGAGAAATCGTAAATTGCAAATCGAACAATCGTAAATGGGCTTTGGTTACCAATGCCCTTGACGAAATAGCATGGCTGCTCAATATTCGCGGAAATGATGTTGAATATAACCCGGTAGTAATCAGTTATGTCGTGCTCGAAGCCGATAAATGCACGCTTTTTGTGGATGCTGCGAAAATTGACTCGCCTGCACAGAATTATCTGGACTTCAATAATATTGACATATTGCCCTATGAAGCGGTTTATGACTACATCCGCGGATTGGATGGGACCGTTCTTTACGACGGAGCGCGCGTGAATGAAGCATTGTTTGAAGCAATTCCAGAAAACTGCAAGAAAATCAATACCAAGTCGCCGATCCTCATTGACAAAGCCCAAAAGAACATGGTGGAGTTGGACGGTGAGCGGAAAGCCATGCGTCATGACGCAGCGGCTCTGACACGTTTCTTCAAATGGCTGGAAGAGAAAGCGTTTGCAAACGGAGCCACGCAGACCGAATGGTCGCTTATGGAAAAACTACATGAGTTCCGCCTCAAAGGAGAAAACTTCATTGAAGAGTCCTTCGGCACGATTGCCGGCTATCAGGGGAATGGGGCAATCGTCCACTATGCCGCCGACAAAGACCACTGTGCCGTAGTTAAACCAGAAGGTATGCTGCTTCTCGATTCAGGAGGGCAATATCTTGACGGTACGACAGACATCACCCGTACGGTGTGGCTTGGTGGAAATATTCCGCAGCAGGCGAAACTGGATTATACCTATGTCCTAAAAGGGCATATTGCCTTACAAACTATCCGCTTCCCGAAGGGCACGAGAGGAAATCAACTCGATGCTCTCGCAAAGCAGTATATGTGGGAGGCCGGCATTACTTTCGGACACGGAACCGGGCATGGAGTAGGGCACTTCTTAGGATGCCATGAGGGACCACAAAACGTGAGGACGGACAATAACCCGACGAAACTGGAAGTAGGGCATATTATCTCTGACGAACCCGGCATCTATAGGACAGGGCAATGGGGAATCCGTACGGAGAACCTCATTACTGTTATTCCGGCTCCGCAGACAGAAGCCACAACTACAGAAGATGAGTGGCTGACGTTCGAAACGCTTACGCTCTGTTTCTATGACACGTCACTTATAGAAAAGTCACTCATGACGCCTGCCGAGATAGCATGGATCAATGCCTACCACGCGCGCGTTTATAAGGAGACAGCTCCGCTGCTTAATGAGGAAGAGAAAGCTTATCTGGCTATCAAATGCAAGCCGATAGAGATGTAGTTGATGTGGCGCATATTTATATCCCACTCCAAATCCACTGAAAGGAACAACAAAAAATGGCATGCGCTTTTACGTATGCCATTTTTTGCTATTTGAGGTTGTTTTATAGTAATTCAACGCTTCGGTTAACGAACTTGGCAAGCGCTTCGCCTTTGAGCTGTCCGGAAGCAAGAAGGGCAATATCAATGAGCTGTTTGAGACGCTCGTCTTCGCCGGAGAGTGTATAGACGGTCTTGATAACAGTCTCTTTTGTCGGAGCATCGCCTTCTTTATCGGCTTTCTTCTCCACTTCCTCTTGTACCTCCTCGCTGGTCTCTTTGCTTACAAGTTCCTGAATAAGAGGATGATTTGTGTTGACAACGAGGTTGTATTGATCCGGCATTTGACCGTAGAACGACATGCCTTGCTGGTGAGCGCTCATCTCTTTCATACGGCGCATGAATTCATTCTGCGTAAGGAAAACAGGCAGGGCGTCGGCGGCCGCCGCTTCGCAGGTCACAAAGTAGCGTAACTTGTCCTCATTGGTAGGTAGCAAGTTTTCAAATGCTTTGCGGAGACCTTCTTTCTGCTCGTCAGAGTAGTTGTCTTTTGTGGCGTCCTCTTTGCGTATGAGGTTTTCTATGGTGTCGCTGTCAATGCGGACGAAACGTATGCCTTTGGCTCCATCCTCTGCCTTCTCCATACTTTTTTGTTCAGCTTGTGACATGCAATGTACATCAAGTTCACCATCCATGAGCAGGACATCATAATTTTTCGCTTTCGCGCGTTCTATATAGGTGTAGTGTGCGTTAGGGTCGTTGGTGTAAAGAAGCACAAGGTTTCCATCTTTGTCGGTTTGTGCCGATTTGACCTGCTCTTTGTATTCATCAAGGGTAAAATATTTCCCGTCAAGGTTTTTGACAAGAGCAAAGCCGCATGCTTTTTCATAGAACTTCTCATCGGTCAGCATGCCGAATTGGATAAACATCTTGATGTCGTCCCATTTCTTGGAGAAACCTTCTTTGTCCGCCTTATAAAGTTCAGCGAGTTTATCTGCCACCTTTTTGGTGATATAACCGCTGATTTTCTTCACGTTATTGTCGGACTGCAGATAGGAACGGCTGACGTTGAGCGGAATGTCAGGGCTATCTATGACACCATGAAGCAATGTCAGGTACTCAGGCACGATATTTTCCACCTCATCGGTCACATAGACTTGATTGCAGTATAACTGTATTTTGTTGCGGTGAACATCCAAATTGCTCTTGATTTTTGGGAAATACAAGATTCCTGTGAGATGGAACGGATAGTCCACATTGAGGTGGATATGGAAGAGCGGTTCATCCATTTGCATGGGGTAAAGTTCATGGTAGAACTTGTCATAGTCCTCGTCTTTGAGGTCCGCTGGCTTGCGTGTCCATGCCGGGTTGATATCGTTGATGATGTTCTCTTCGTCAAGTTCTACCTGCTTGCCGTCTTTCCACTCTTTCTTCTTGCCAAAGGCTATTTCAACAGGCAGGAACTTGCAGTATTTCTTGAGTAATCCTTCAATGGTAGCCTCTTCCAGGTATTGTGGAAACTCGTCATCGATATGAAGCACGATGTCCGTTCCACGATCTGCTTTGATGGTGTCTTCCATCTGATATTCGGGACTTCCCTCGCAGCTCCAATGTACCGCTTTCGAATCTTCTTTCCATGATTGGCTGAATATCTCCACTTTCTTGGAAACCATGAAAGCAGAATAGAAGCCAAGACCGAAATGTCCGATAATAGCTTCCGTTTTGTCTTTGTACTGCGCAAGAAACTCCTCTGCTCCGGAGAAAGCAATTTGGTTGATGAACTTGTCCACCTCTTCGGCTGTCATGCCTATACCATGGTCGCTGACAGTCAGTGTCTTTTTCTCCTTATTAATACTTACACGCACGCGTATATCACCCAATTCGCCTTTAACTTCACCCACAGAAGAAAGAGCTTTGAGTTTGGTCGTTGCATCTACTGCATTGGAAATCAATTCACGAAGAAATATCTCGTGGTCTGAATACAGGAATTTTTTAATGACGGGGAAAATGTTGTCACTGGTTACCCCAATATTACCTTTTGCCATATTAGTTTGATTTTAGTTATCTGATTTATTCAAGTAATCTGTTTGGATAGAATACTCCGAAAAAACAGAGACAAATCCCGTGCCACTGTAAAAATGTCTGCCAAAATGGCAGGTTATGCACGACAAATCATTTTTTCTTCGGATTTTTCTTGCATATTTGAAAAAAAAGTATTAATTTTGTGCCGTGAAACGAGTATTCTATATAATTATCCTTATCAGTATGTCTTTTTCTGCAATGTCGCAGCAAGGCATACAACAGCCGGATAGTCTGTCCTTGCCGGCAGATAGCATGTCAGTATCCTTGGATTCTCTATCCATGCCAGCGGACAGTGTGCCCGTCATGCCGGATAGTGTTATCGTACATCCGGATAGAGACGCCCAACCTGTCCAGCCTGATATTCGCAAGGCAAAAGCCGAGGTTCAAAAGGCCAAAAAAGAAGTGCGGGAAGCGAAAGAGGAAATGAGACAAGTAAAAACGGAAATTAGGAAAAGAAGGCGCGTCCTACAATGGAAAAGCGAATTGCGATTCGGATGGGGAGATCAATTGTTTGAAACTTTGATGTGGCATAAGCCCACAAGTATTATAACCACGATGCCGGATACATGGACGAAAACCTATCATGAGAACTATTCCTACAACCAGCATCTCTGGATTGAGTACCAGTATTATTATGCTTACTGGTTTTCATTAGGAGGCTTGGTCGATTTGAGTGAAGTCGGCTGGAATGATGTGACGCGTAACGGTGCCGGAATAGAAACCAACGTAAGCGAGCGGAAGTATTTCTACAACGCAGTTGTGATGCCCACCATACGATTCACCTATATCAGTCATCCGAATGTCCACCTTTATTCAGGACTTGGATTGGGAATGGATATTAACGGAGGAACGGAGCCGAACAGCAAAGGGAACAAGACGGAAGTAGGTTTGGCGGCAAACATTACCTTCATCGGAGTAAGCGCGAATTTCAGCCGCTGTTTCTTCTCGTTTGATTTTGGTGGCATGTTGGCTCTGAGGGATAAAAACACCATTTATATGGCTATGTCAAGAATAATGAGTGTCGGTTTCGGAGTGAGGTTTTAGTGAAAATCAATAATTAGCAATGATTAAAAAGTATTCCATAGTGAATTGGCCAATAAGAAACATATTTGTTTTGTCTTCTTTGTTCTTAGCCCTTTGTCTTTCTTCCTGCCGTTTCAAAGACAATCCGGAAGTGGATTTTACGGATTTGGATGCAGCCAAAGACTTGAAGTTCAAAGTAATCAGCAGTCATGAAACAGACTTAAGCGGTGGTCTGCCGTGTAACTGTTATCTGCCGGATGGAACGCCGCTTTTGGACTACACGGATAGCGATGAAAAAGCAGGAGAGGGAGATGTGACCCGGCGTACAAATAGTGTTACAGGAACGGCTATAGTGCAGGAACTGCTTAAATATGGTAATCAAAACAAAGTGATCGAGATTGTGGGAACTTATCCCAGTATAGACTGTGAATGGGATGAAATCACTTTGTCTGGCAAAGTCATGCTGCCCAAAGGGCGTAAACCCAAGCGCTTGATTCTGGTAAGCCACTATACTGTCGGCTCCAATAATGAGGCTCCGAGTAATTGTTTCTCTTTGGAGGGAATGCTCGTCAAACAGGGTTACGGCTTGATAATCCCGGATTATCTCGGCTACGGCGTCACTGTCAATGAGGTGCACCCATATCTGGTAATGCTGCAAACGGCTCTTAATGTGACCGATATGTATTTCGCAGTGCGAGATTGGCTTAAGGCGGTGGACATGGAACCGGAGCATAAGGAGATATGTCTAATGGGCTATAGTCAAGGAGGTGCGACCACAATGGCTGTCGAATATGTCTGTGAAATGGTGTATAGCGATCCGGAATATGCGCACTATATTCCTATTCATCGCGTCTTTGCAGGAGGTGGACCTTATGATGTTAAAGCCACATACGAGCGTTTTGTCAATACGGATACCGCCGGCTATCCCGTTGCGGTGCCTTTGGTTTTACAGGGAATGATAAAAGGGAATAACCTCAAAGTGCAAATGAGTGACCTTATGCAGCCGTGGTTGTGTAACAGAATGGATGATTGGATAAACAGCAAAAAATATTCAACCGCGCAGATAAACACATTTATAGCTACCACTGTAACCCATGAAATTCTGACAGAAGAGGCTATGAATCAGACTTCTGCAAACGTGGCGGAGTTATACAAAGCGATGACTGAGAATTCCGTAGTGTCATATAACTGGGAGCCTCAAGCGCCTGTGTATATCATGCATTCAATGGATGACGAAACGGTGCCTTATACCAATGCGACGAATGCCAAAGCTAAATGGTCCAAAGCAAATATTACCTATAATTTCGGACATTACGGCAGTCATACTAAGACTTGCTTGAGATTCATCATAGCGGTGCAATCGCTCCTTGAACAGGAAGAAAAAGAAAGGAAGGAATATGAATAAGGTGATAGGTGGATGGCTAAAGGCGGAAGGATGGATTTTCCTTTCTATTTTCATCTTTCAGATTGTTATTTCCTCTTGTAGTCCGGAGGCAACTTGGACTACGAAGGATGTGACGATAGAGGTGCATGTGAAGAACGTGTCAACTGGATTCGTGGAGTGCGACTTTTCTACGGATAAGGAGGCGTATTACCTTGTTTCTTGTATGCCTGCAAAGGAAGGAACGGCTCCGCTGTCGCAACCCAAACAGTTTATGATGCTCGCGCTGGATTCTGCAAACCTGGAGTACATTGAATGGCGTAATGCACTCCTTAAAGCGGGCGAGTTCAATATTGCACCATTCTCCAGTCATGCCTTGCAATATGGTAGTGTGAAATATTTCTTCACGGGACTCGAGCGTGATATGGATTATTGGATTTTCGCTTTTGTCGTGGATCCCGAAACCATGAAACCTGTAGGACACTTGAATCTGGTAGCTGTCCATACCAAGTATCGCAACGAAGAAGTGATTCACTTTGAATATCGTGTCATAGGTTATTGGGATTATATCTATCCCATGGACGAAGCAGGCAATATTAAAAGCTATTATCCCTATGTGGCTACTACGCGAGACAGTTTGCAACTTGATTCGGCGAAAATGGATCCGAGGCAATATTTCACTGCTTGGTACGACAGTTTGCTGGCTCATCCTAATAAGGCGACTCTTCATTATGGTGTAACTGCGGTGAAGAACAATGGGGGTAACTGGACGCAAGATTTTGAAGAAGGGCACACCTATTATACGGCGTTATGCGGTTTTGATGGAGCCTCTGAGAAACCTGTCATCTATGGTTTCACTTGGAAAGGGGACTCCACGTCTTATTATTTCACTGAGACGGAACAACTTCCATGAAAATAATCCTCATGGTAGTCGGCAAAACGGCCGACACTCGTTTGCAATCACTCATTGATGACTATCGTAAGCGGCTCACTCATTATGTGCCGTTTGAGATGGTTGTCTTGCCGGATATCAAGAATGCCAAGGCCCTTTCCGAAGAGCAAATCAAGGTCGCTGAGGGCGAACTGGTTTTAAGCAGAGTACTACCTGCTTTTAAGCTGGTTTTGTTAGACGAACATGGACAGGAATTTCGTTCTGTCGAATACGCTCAATGGATTCAGAAACAAATGTCCGCCGGTCAGGATTTGGTACTCCTGATCGGCGGACCTTACGGTTTCTCCAAAGAAGTCTATTCGCGTGCCGACGGCAAAATTTCCCTTTCTAAAATGACTTTTTCTCACCAGATGGTTCGTTTACTTGCGATCGAGCAACTCTACCGGGCTATGACCATTCTGCGCGGGGAACCATATCATCACGAGTAAAAATACGGTAAATTACCTTACTCGTATCTTCATGCCAATCTGAAGAACTTTTGTCTCTTTAATTTTATTAAGCTGGCATAGTTTCTTGACCGTTGTGCCGTATTTGCGTGCAATGCCTGAGAGAGTGTCACCACTCTTGACTTTGTGATACTTCATTGCCGCTTGTTCGGCCCTTTTCTGCTTCATGGCTTTGATGCCGATGACGTATTCTGTCTCGTTACGCAGCTTGCCTGTCGAGAAATCGATAAACGATGCAGGGTCCATCGCCTCGCCCAAATAACGGATTTCAAAATGCAAATGGCTTCCTGTTGAACGACCGGTATTACCGCCAAGACCGATTACTTCACCCGCGGACACTTTTTGGTACTCGTCCACAAGAGGACTGCTGAAGTGACCATAGATGGTCTCCAAACCGTTGTCATGGCGCAGAACTACGTAGTAACCGTAGCCGTGCGGGTCCCAGCCTACTATACGTACTTGGCCGTCCCATGCCGCACGAATAGAATCGCCTATCTGTACTTTGATGTCCGTCCCTTTGTGCATTCGGTAACGTCTCATGCCGTAACCGCTGGTCACATAGCCCGGAGCCGGCAGATAAAAGCCGGCCATAGGGATATGAACGTCGTTCCTGAGCGAGTCAAACATATTGCCGTACGGGTTCACACGAGCGTCCGTCCATATGAAGTGATATGCGCTGTCTGCAGGGTGGTGAGTCAATAGGGTAGTGTCGCCGAGCATGAACTGAGGAGCCAGTTTATATATCACGTCACCATCTTTCGTGCGAACAACAATCTTGCTTGGAAGTAACTCCATGTCGCAGCCTAATATCAATGTATCATGCGCAAAGAGACCGGCAAGACATTCCGGCAGTTCGGACGCACGAACATCCAAATCATCTATATCTTCTAATTCATCACCTTCATTTTCTCCGGCGAGTGTATCCAGGGGAGTACTCAAATCCAAATCTTCCGTGAATACATTGTCAGCGTAGGCAAAGCAAAAAGCAAAAAGCAAAAAGCCAATAGCAAAAATAGACCGTTTCATTCTCCGCCCTCCTCTGTTTCCGGTGTTTCTGTTGCGTCAACGGCGGGAGTATCGGTTTCCTCGGCTACTGTTTCTACAGACGTTTCCTCGGTTGCGGGTTTAGTCAGATGTTGGTACAAGAACCAACCTCCGACGCCTAAACCTGCTATAATGAGCAAAGTAATAACAGTCACCACCCACGGATTCTTTTTGCCGGGAATCTTAGTGAACGGGAACTTCACTTGTTCGGTCAGTTTGCGTCCGAACGGAACAGAGATAATGGAGTCTGCGTTGACCGCCCAGCCGTTGGCATTTAGCACCGGAGCCAGATTGCGGCGACGCAATTTAAGCCATGCCATAATCATGCTCGGACCGCTGATAACCAGCAGGATAGCCACGAATACCAACAATAGCTGCCACCATGTCAACTTTGCCAAACCGGCAAACACAGCCACCAAAGCGGTACCGATCATACCTAACGCCATGCCGATTGCGGCGAAGATTCCAGCGAACTTGGCAATGTCGAATGCGGGTTTCGGAGCCGCGGAGCCATCTGTTTGGGCTTCCATGTTGGCTGTCATGTCGCCCATTACCGCGGCGTCTTTCTCGGAGGCTGATTTGTTGACTTTGTCCTCCACCCATTTGGCCAGTTTGCGATAGGGAGTCCAGAATGCTTGACGGATAGATATCGGGTTCTCAATGATTTTGAATACCGTAGCATCGTAGTCAAGACCATCATTGTCATAGAAGACCGCATTCTTGCCGACGCTCAGGTTCTTTATTTCGCCTTGTGTCATTGCGGCTACGATTTGCATCGTCTTACCGGTTTTCTTGTTCTCACAGTTACAGTAGAGTAGGTACATGCCGCTCAACGGTGCTTGTGAGTCGTGCTTGGGCAGGTCTGCTACACGGATACACAGATGGCATGCGCGTTGGTCGATAATCAACGTACCCGCCTGGAAAGAAGCAATAGTTTTGGGATTATTGTCATAGAAATCCTCCAAGGTTACGAAGTTGCGGAGCAAACGATAGAAATCACGGTGTAACAACAGTAATTTGCGTAGCGGCATATACTCTGCCTGTGCGGCAGATAAAGCGGCAGCATTGACGCCCTCTGCAGCAGATTTGGCGGCTTCCCATTCGCTGATTTGGGCACCCATTTCTAAAAACTTTTTCTCTGTCATGCCCGGTTTGGGAGCGTCTTCTGGAATAACAGCAAGGCCTAATTTCTGCAACTTTTCCTGCTCGAAATAGGAGGCATACTCTGCTTGTTTCTCTTTATAAGCAGCAATAACGTCAGCCTCTAACGGTGCTTCAGGTATTGCCTGTTCTTCTATTTTAACGGCTCCTATAGCGGCATCTACGTCCGCCAAACGGATTACGGATTGCTGCTCTCCTACTACTTTCTTTGCCACAGCGGCGATATCTGAATCAGCAATGTTGTCAAGCGAAATCTCGTCTTTTTGGGCGAATAGCGTCTCCGGATCTTTGAGACTGGCGCATAGCCATTCTGCCGTAGCTGTTACTTCGTTGATTCGCAGTTTGCCGTCGCCGTCAACATCCATCAGACTCAACGATTCAGCACTAATCTCCAAACCATTGACCGGACAGGATAAAACCGTCCATTTTTTCTTGTCCAACTCTCCCAGATGGCGGATATCCTCTGCCGACTGGATGCGTACGCGCGTTACACCGCCTACGTTCGCATAACTCCATTTGTAATTACTCATAATATCTATGTTTTATTCGTTTCTGTTTTACTGTCCGGTGAAATGGACTTCTTTCGGCTGCAAAATTACTGCTTTTTTTTTACATATGCAAGATTTTCGCTCTAAAAAATAACCCATTTACCTGCCAAAGTAAAGCTTTTTGCCTGAGTGGTCCCTCCTTTTATCGCATCCTACTGCTACTTATATATAATATATATATTATATATCCCGTGATTTTGAAAGCGTTTTCCTATTTACTTGTAACTCACAACTTCTGCTTTAATCTGATAGTTGGAGTTTCGGGCATGTTTGTCCCGTTTGACACGGATATCAATCGTTTCTCCTTGAAGCAACTTTGGCTTGAGAAGGGATGTTTGTTGGTGTACCAGTTTGCCGTCCATATAATAACTCAGCCGTACGGTTACCTCTTTGGCGTAATATGGCGTTTTGTTGGTCAAGGATAGAGTCAGGTGGCTCCTTGACGCTTCTTGTATGCGCGCAATCATTTCAGGAGATAAACTGTACGTGAACAGATCCAAGGCATTAAAAATAGCTTCGCGTGTATTATCGGCCTCGTCTCTACCGAAACTCTCCGCGCGGTAGGTAGCCAGCGTTTTGTTCGTCTTGGCATCGCTGATACGGATAATCGCACCGCTGGCAAAAGACAAAGCAAACGTGTTCAACTGTCGCTGACCGGCATATCCAAAGGAAACAACCAAGGTCCTGGATGCCAATTCGGGCTTGATAGAGGGCAACACATGGTGTCCCATCTGTATCAAATAGTCTTTTATTGCTTCTGAGGGAATAAGTCTCTTGGGTGGAAGACCATTATCGCTATAGGGAATCCCATAGGCATCCTTGTAGGCGATGATTTCCTTCGTTGGAGTCACATATACATGTTTGTAGCCTTTCAGGTCGTCATATATCTGGGCGGAAGGAATCATTAACTGTGCGGAAACGACAGCTGTTATTCCTGCCAAAATCATGATACATATTAATCGTTTCATTATTGAAATGTTCTCAAATTTTGTGCAAAGATACTGCTTTTTTTTGAAATATGCAAGAAAGGAGAGCAAAAATATTAATTTAAGTCTCCCAGTCGCTCTTTTGGGTAAATATCATTTACTCATTTACTCATTTTTTCATTGTCATTGTGCAGACAGGTCGCGGTGAGGTCGCGGTGAGGTCGCGGTTTTGCCTTGTAGTTGAGTTGTATTTGATGGGTTATCGGGTGGTAGTTGAGGGGGAGTGGACCTTTCTTGGGGCGACAGTCTGACGGCCGTCAGCCTCTTTCTTCTATATCCAAAGTACCCAAATATAGTTCGTTCAAAGTACACAAATAAGTGCGGCGCCACAGTGCCACGGGCAGGACGAAGAAAAAAAACGCTTGGCGTGTAAAGCCAAGCGGAAAAGGGATGATTTCAACACCCGATATTATATCATGCTTTCTTTTGCTTGCGGAAGTGGTTAGGTGTAAGCCCCGTATGTTTCTTGGTGTATTGGCAGAAGAAACTGGCATTAGGGAACTCCATCTGTTTAGCAACTTCCCGTATGGGCAAAGTAGTATCTCTGAGCATGTGTTTGAGCTCGGAAACGGTAATATCCGCAATCCATTCGCTGGCAGTTTTATTGCTGCGTTCTTTGCAAATCTCGGAGAGATATTTCGGCGTAATATCGAGTTTTTTAGCAAACCATTGAACCTCCCGTTGGTGTGGATTTTGCTGCAACAATCGAGTGAACTCTCTAAAAGTATAATCACTCTGGTTGACAGACTCCCGTCCATTATTTGCCGATTTTACCACAGCCAATTTGTCAATATAATTGAGCATTTCCATCGTAGCAGCTTTGGCTACAGCCATCATGATCTGATTGCGATAGTCCGAAGGTCTATCTTTCAACTGTAATTCCATCAAGTGGAAATAAGTATTGAAGAAATCAATACTGGGCTCATTAAGATGGAAGATAGGGTGCGCCTTCATATATTCCTGTTTCGCATACCAATTCGGCTCTACTCTCATATGGTCGAACATAATCTGCTCGAAAATAGCGGCATCGAAAGTAATCTGGCTGAACTCATAGTCCTCCGAGTACTGATAAGGTCCAACCTTGAAATCGTGCGTAGGGATTCGGACAAACATGTCATCTTTGGATACTCGAATCATTTCACCTCGCATAAACAAATCAATATGGCCTCTTTTGCACAAAATAACCGTCATCCCCGATTCTGAACGTGTTTCGCGACAATGGCGGAAACCTTCAATGTCGGTAGTTAAAAATACAAACTCAGTAGATAAAGTCATAAACGTTAGTAGTTAGATGGATTAATATTATAATTTTCTTATTTTCTATTTTATTATACTATTTAGGTAAATATAACACTTGTCTATTTTGCAATTTTGGTGCAAAATTAGGAAAAAAAAATCAAATACACAAATATTTTGTCATTTTTTTTGCGAATTTCAATATTTTTTTGTAATTTTGCAGCCAAAATAAGTGAATTATGAAAAAAAGTATCATTGTGGCGTTGATAGCGTCTTTAGTGATTAGTTGTGGAAACAATGAGCGTTTTCTCACCTCCGCAAGCGGAAGTATTTATGATTGTTTGGTAGTATGCGATGAGTCCGTTCAGGAACCAATCCGCACGACTCTCGGCGGAGACATGTATGGTCTTCCCCAAATGGAACCCTATTTTACCGTATCGCATGTTATCCCTTCCCAGTTTGATAATTACCTCAAATCATCCCGTAACATTTTGGAGGTAGAAATCAATCCCCACCAATTTACACATACGAGAGCCAACCAGTCCAGAGATGTATGGTCCAAGCCTCAGGCATATATCCGTATTCAGTCTCCGAGCAAAGATGAGTTTATGGCATATTGGGCTCAAAACGGAGAGCAAATACGTGAATGGTTTGTGCGTGAGGAACTATCGCGGCAAATTCGTTTTTATCGTTCAGACACAAATAAGAGCGCACGAGAAAAACTTAACAAGCAAGGTTATGACCTACTGATTCAAACAGATTTCATGCTCATAATGGACACGTCCATCACCGTCAACGGTCAGGAAGTGAAGGTACTATGGAGTTGCAATAACAAAGGTCCGATGAGAAAAGATATCGTAGTATGGAATTATCCCTATACGGCTCAGGACCAATTTGAAAACGAGTCTATTATAGCAATGCGGAATGCAGTATTAGGACGTTTGGTCACTGCTCAAGTGCCGGGTAGCCACATGGGAACTGAGTACAAACATTTCCCTCCTGTAACGCGCAATGTGGCGGCTTTGCAGGACAGCATAGGAGGATTTTATGCCGCAGAGACGCGCGGTTTATGGAAAATACTTGACGGCGAAGCTATGGGAGGCCCGTTTGTCAGTCTAACCCGTCTGGACCAAGTAAATGGCAGAGTAGTCACAGCCGAAGCATTTCTCTATGCTTCCGGACAAAAGAAACGTAATGCATTAAGGCAGTTAGAAGCGATTCTCTATTCGCTCAAAATGCCTAACGAGAAGTAAGAACAAAGCACAAAGAAAAAAGAAAAAGTGTTATTGCGCCAGTTTGCGCCAGTTATATAGTCCATAGATGCAGTTGGCACACCAAAATGCATACTGCGCAGCCATGCAATAATCCTCAGCACGAATCCATAGTACGACGCTAAGAATATCCACGGCTAACCAGATAAACCAGTGTTCCCAAAAGACAAGAATCATGAGTATCTGCGCCACAAGTGCAGGAACGGTTGTAAAAGCATCCAAATACGGCTGTGTATCATCCGTAAATGATTCGAGTCCCCAACCGACCAGCCATGATACGAGAATCGTCGAAATAAAAAGGACCATCACCGTCCTCCATTTTAGTCTCCGAGTAGTGACTTTTTCACTATCGCTATCCAGCCGTTTACGCCATATATAAACGCCGTAAATCATGGTGAGGAAATAGTAGATGTTAATAGCAATCTCTCCGTAGAAACGCTGCGTTACGCACAGGTAAGTATAAGTTCCAACTTGTGCAAAACCGAACAAGAACGTTAAGATGTTTCCCTGCGAAGCGAGACAAACAGAAAATACGCCAAAACAGCCGCTAACGAGACTAAGTATAGACAATTGAGAGTCAGCGTCTGCCAAATGGTTGGTCACAAAAAATGTGACCACTTGAACAAGTAGTCCGAATGCCAAAAAACTATAATCAAACCATTTGCGATTCAGCATGTGCTATTTTTTCTTTGGAGAAGCTTTAATCAGTTCTTGAGGTTTGGCTTGAGTTCTTGGAACAGCCAGATAATCCCACTCTTCTTCGAAATCCCAGTTAGATTTGGTTTGTACCTTTCCGGGGAAATAATACACTTCTTCCGGCTGACGTTTCTTGTCCCATGATCCCGTAGTCCATTTGCCGTCTTCGTTCTCATCCACATACAAGCGCATGTAATAGGTGTCCGGCTTGAGATACTCGAAGAATGCCCCCTCTTCGACTGCGGGCAACTCCCTGAGTACCTGATCCTTGGCGCTAAGTAACTGAATACGTATGCGCGTATCAAAAGGAGTAACCTTGACTCGCAAGGTGGAATAGTCGGTTAGCGCTTTCACTTCCAATGGATATTTTGCGGCAACATGGGAAATACCATAGATATCATGCAATGCCGCACTATCCAATCTCAATTCATACTTTCCCTCCGGTTTGAGTTCAGCCAATAGCGCAAAGGTCATAGGCAGCGTGTCAACGTACGCGATGGAGAAAGGAATCGGTTTGAACACCGTATCCACACGCTCTAAAAGGTGGATAGAATCAGCAACTATCTCCGCAAGCGGTGTAGTACAGGTCAAACGAAGAGTGTCATATATCTCAAAACCTTTCTTTGCGTTCGTTTTCAGTTCCAAACGTCTATTACGTGCCTCCCTTTCCTGAGCCTCTTTCGCTTTAGCCGTCAGTTTAGGTTCCCGCCAAATAATCCTCAAAGTATCCGTAAACCACTCAAGATTATACAGCGAGTCCGTTTGCCGGTAACGTATTTCAAAGAAGAGTGAATCTTGAGCGATAGACATGCTGTCTGTAAGCCAGACTGTCAAACTGTCCCGATGCGGCGAGTAAAACGTATGGTAATGTAAACTGTCGTTGAGCGAATACAATTGAGGCAAACTATCCGGTTCAGCGGAAAAGAAAATCCGGAAACGATGCTGTTTGTCCCTGTCCACCTTTTGAAGATATAGTTTCTTTTGCTGCTCCTTGAAGAGGAAGAGCGTTGAAAGAGTAACTTCCGGTAGTTGGGGCATGTCAGTAGTTGCCAGTGAATCCGTTAATGCCAAAGAGTCCGTAAGCGCCACGCTATCCAAAACGGTCAAAGAGTCCGTTTCCGGGAACGGGTAAGGTAATGCGGTCTGCGCAATGCTGTCCGTATTATTCAGCGTATCCGGTGTCTCTGCATGATTGAATCGCTCCGGCGCCGTTACAACAAGCAATTCATCGGAGAACGCAAGAGCTTCTCCGACGGTCAAACGATAGTCCCGACTGATATCCTCAACGGCGTACAAACGATAAGCCCCCGGATGAATATTTCCAATGCGGAAACCTCCGACAGAATCGGTTTTGGCGATACGCAGGAAAGGTTCTCGTACGAACGCAGTATCCGCCATATTGGAATAAATACCAACCGTGATCCCTGGCAAAGGATTCAGCGTTTCGGCATCATAAACATATCCTCTGGACTCCAGTGTGTCGATCTCGTTGCCTGTGGAAAAATAAAACGAATAGCCATGTAGCGGAACTTTTTCCCTGTAGTCGCATATTGCCGATCCAAAATCAATAGTATAGGTCGTACTGTCCCGGAGCGTGTCCTGAAACTGTACAATCAGTTTTTTCCCTCTTGCTTTAACGTCCGGCGGGTTTTGTTGCGGAGGAGACATCATAAGATTCTGCGCAACATTGTTGAGTTGTATATACTCATTAAAGGTTACCTCAATTCGTTTACCTTTGAAGTTGAGCGCTCCCATTTCCGGTTCACAACGCAGCGGCACAGGAGGGATAGAGTCCTTTGGTCCCCCTTGTGGTCCGATGCCCCGATTGGCACATCCGGCAAGGGCGACAACAGCTATCCATATGAACCATAGTTTACGCATTTCGAGCACAAAGGTACAACTTTTTTTTGAATTACACAAGAGAACAGGCATTTTTTAGCAGGGAAAGGTACACTCTATGTAAGCGGAGAGAGTGTATATCCATTCGATAAAAGCCACTCAATGGCTTGCGGGAGTACAGCAAGCATTCGTTCGTTGGATTTGAGAGAGTCATGGAAATTGATTATACTTCCCGGACGTGTATCTCTTTTTATTTGCTCAATCATCTGGTCGGGAGTACGTGTGGCGTCATAATCACGGGTCAAGATGTCCCAATAAATGAGTTTATATCCCATTTTATGAAGGGCTCTCCGTTGGCGCAAGGAAGCTTTTCCATAAGGAGGCCGGAACACAAGGGTAGGAAGTTGGCGGTTGATAGCATCTTGGCATTTAGCCACATTTGCCATGTACGTCTTGAAAGGTGTCTTCCATCCTTTGAGGTGGTTATATGTATGGTTTCCGATAGAGTGCCCAGCAGCCACGACTCGTGCAAAGATGTCCGGAAACTTGTCAATGTTCTCTCCAACCATAAAGAAAGTAGCCTTGACGTTATAACGGTCAAGAATATCCAGCACTTTGGGCGTTACCTCAGGAATAGGTCCATCATCAAAAGTGAGATAAACATCCCTACCCATACAGAAAATCCCGTATGGGTAGAGACGTTGCCATATGTCTCTCACTTTTACCACGCGAGAGAAGAAGCACCTAAAATAGCTGCGTCACTGTCTTTCAAAACAGAGATGGAAACAGGAATCTTTCCTTTCCAAATAGGCATAAGGTTTTCATCCAAAGCCTCGCGTATCGGGTCCATGATCCAATGTCCGGACTTGGTGAGACCACCGAAGAGGATAATCGCCTCTGGGCTGGAGAAATGGACGTAGTCCGCCAATTTCTGACCGAGAAGATGTCCCGTATAATCAAAGATCTGTTTTGCAACCAAATCTCCTTTCTCTGCGGCATCAAAGACGTCCTTAGAGGTGATATGATCAATATCCGGCACTTGGCGCAGCAATGTTGGTTGCGTCGTAGAAGTGACAATCTCTTTCGCCGTACGTGCTACGCCGGTTGCCGAAGCGTACGCCTCAATACAGCCCTTCTGACCACAGCCGCAGAGACGACCGTTGCCGGAATGGTCGATCTTGCAGTGACCCAGCTCGCCGGCAAAACCGTCATGACCGTAAAGCAGTTTGCCGTCGATGACAATTCCTGATCCCACTCCAGTGCCGAGCGTAATAACGATGAAATTCTTCATTCCTCTTGCCGAGCCGTAAATCATTTCGCCCTGTGCAGCGGCGTTGGCATCGTTCGTAATGGTACATTTGACGCCCATCCGTTCGCTGATGAGTTTAGCAAAAGGCACAAGTCCTTTCCACGGCAGATTAGGCGCTTGCTCAATGCAACCGGTATAGAAATTGGCATTAGGAGCGCCACATCCGACTCCAACTATATCACTCATAGTCAGTCCTTCATCCTCTACAAGCCGTTTCAAACCAGCGCAGAGGACATCGCAATATTCATCAATGTCTGGATACTGCTGTGTGGGAATCGAATTACTGCGAAGAACCTGTCCGTCTTCATTAACTAATCCGAACTTGGTGCCTGTACCTCCCAAGTCGATACCTAAAGCGTACTTTTTCATATGTATTTAAATTAAGAATAATATTAGAAACAGATAAAACATTAATCCACTTTGATGTCCTTGTTGACATTCTTTGAGCCAATGAGGGCATAGAAGAGAATGTATAACAATGCAACTATGGCTACTACGTAACTTCCCGTGTATCCGATGAAATCAGCCACGACGCCTTGAATAAACGGCAAAATACCACCACCGCAGACAAGTACCATGAATATACCCGAAGCAGCAGGTGTGTATTTACCAAGTCCCTCTACAGAGAGGTTGAAAATAGTACTCCACATTACCGAAGTGCAAAGTCCGCAGAGGAACATAATAACCATAATAATAGGCACTTCCTTTCCTTTAAGCATAATACTTACGGATGTAGGAATAAAGATTATACTCAGCAACATCACTATTGCGAGAATAGAAACGACCGTAAGCATTCTTTTACTGGACACTTTCCCTGCAATCGAACCACCGATAAGACGTCCTACAAGCATCATTAACCAATACAATCCAATGAGCCATCCGGCAATCTTAGCGCCCAATCCCAGTCCTTGCGCCAATTTTCCTTCATGCACTCCTACCGCCATATTATACTGATCTTCCGTAACCACCAGATTATCATAGTCTTTTACTTTGTTCTCAAAGGCTTTCATATCAGCTTCGACGCATTGTGCCATATATGCAGCATCCTTTTGCTGGTGTTCATATTCATCTATTTGCAATTGTGCCTGCTCAGGAGTATAGGTAGTCATATAGAGATTTGCGATATTCGGGATACCCACTTCCACTCCGACATAGAAGAAGATAGCTATTGCCCCCAGAACGAAATGGCGGAACGATAAAGGACTATGTGTGTCTTTCTGCTTGTTTCCGCTCAGGCGAATCTGCTTTTCTTCCGGCGTTTCCATATGTGGTTCCGGAATCTTGGTGAAGAAAATGACAGCCGCCGCCAAAGCAAAGATAATCATAGCAATAATCATGACAGGAGCGGCGTCTCCGACTTCCGCTTCTTCAACAGCTCCTCCCACCAAGTATCCGACCAAAATAGGCGCAATAGTACCACCGATAGAGTTACACGATCCACCAAACTGACACAGTTGGTTACCTCTGTTTCCTCCACCTCCCAAGGTGTTGAGCATAGGATTAACTACGACATTCAGCATGCACATCGAAAAGCCGGCAATAAAAGCTCCCGCCACATAAATAGCGAAAGATTGTGCGGGTCCGGAAATCCATTGTACAGCCACTCCTAACAGACCTACAGTTACCGCCGCGAGTGCGGTGAACTTATAGCCTTTGCGTTTGAGTATAATTCCCGCAGGAATACCCATACATGCATAGGCGATGAAATTAGCTAATGTTCCCAATTGCGAGAGCGCACTACTAACACCGTACTGGTGTTTCACAATCACACCCATTGAGCCTGCCAGATTCGTGACAAACGCAATCATGAAGAAGAGCATAAACATTACCGCAATAGGTAAAATGTTTGATTTTGTTGATTTTGTCATAGTTGATATTATTTATAAGTTAAAGATTTTTATCCAGGAAAAGGAGAATTCTTTCGTGCATGTGCTTGGCATTGTTGCCATTACGGAGATGATGATTGTCGTCCGTGTAGAGTTGCATTTCAAATTGCTTGTCCGCATTCACTAATGCGTTAATAAATTGCATCGTATGTTGAACATGAACATTATCATCTGCGGTTCCGTGTATAATGAGCACATTTCCGGATAGATCCTTAGCTTTGTCAAGCAGTGAAGCACTATTATAACCTCTTTCGTTGACCTGTGGGCGACGCATATATCGCTCGGTATAGCCCGTATCGTAGAGTCTCCAATCGGTTACAGGAGCGATTGCGATTCCTGCCTTGAAAGGATGATTCTTCCTGCTCATCGTAAAAAGTGTCTGATAGCCGCCGTAACTCCATCCGAGCAAAGCTATGCGGGTAGAGTCAATATAAGGCTTGTGCCCGATGTAATTGGCGGCCTCGATGAGGTCTTCCGCCTCTTTTTGTCCGAGAGACATATATGTTTCGTTTCGCCAAGCTCTTCCTCGGCAGTCAGACCCCCGTGGATCTACAATAAGTACTGCATATCCGGCTTCGACAAGCGCGTACTCAAATTTCTTGCGCCAACGATTAAGAACGCGTTGACTTTGAGGACCACTATAGTGCATGAGCACCAAGGGAAGGTCATGTAGTTCCGTGGTCATAGTACCTCCATCCGGCAACAACAACATCGCTTCCAGTTCCTGTCCGTGCTCATTCGGTATGCGAATCAGTTCCGGCTCAGGCAAATGATAGCTCTTCCACAGCGCAATCATAGCAGTATTGTCTAGGATTGTCTCGTTTTTCTCTGCTTTAAGTCCCGTAGTAGTGTAGAGTGAATATGTATTCGGTGTGTCAAAAGAATGGAAACAATCGATGAAACGTTTGGCGTCATTGGCGAAACGTGCGTTGTGTATTCCATCTTCGGTTGTGAGTTGCGCGATGTTGCCTTTTTTGATGTTTACGGCATAAATCTGTCGTGTAGCGGGTGTCGGAGCGGCTTGGAAATAAAGTGTAGCCGTTTTTTCGTCCACCGCATAAAGAGCCGTTACGTCCATGTTATCGGGCGTAAGAACTTTTTGTTGAACACCTTGCTGCGAAAAGAGATATGCCCGTCTCCATCCATCTTTTTCGCTCAGGACGATGAATCGTCCGTCGCTCAACCATTGCCATTCGTCAAAGAGCGAATAATCGATAAAAAACTCTTTGCTTTCTTCTTTGTAGAGAAGTTGCGAGACGGTCGATTTGGGATTGCACGAGAGCACTTCCATTTTAGTCTGGTCGCGATTGAGCCGTAAGACCAGAAGTTCATCTTTGTTCCACTTGATACGCGGCAGATACACGTCGTCCGGATTATTCAACTGAATGGGTCGAATGGCTTTTGTAGCCACGTCATAAATACATACAGAAGCTTTCGCGTTATTGCATCCTGCCTTTGGATAGCGCAAACTTTTCTCTGTCGGATATTGGGTATCGAGATAGTTCTGCCAACTAAACCCGGGCACATCAGTCTCGTCCAACCGCACGAAAGCCAGTTGTTTGGAATCCGGCGACCAAGCGAAAAGTGCAGTAGTGCCGAACTCTTCCTCATATAACCAATCGGCAATACCGTTGATAATATCGGGGTTTTCGTCTTTCGTGACCGCAATCTCCGTGCGAAAGTCGAGTTTATGGACGTATAGATTGTTCTCTTTTGCAAAGGCGACATATCTGCCGTCGGGACTCATCTGTGCGTCCCTTACTTTGCCGAGATTCAATCCCTCTCCCAATTGTTTTCGCGAATGGCGCATAGTGTCGATGATAAACCAATCCGCGATGCGCGAATGTCTGAAGATGCGCTCTTCGTTCTCATATTCAATACGATAGCGTCCGCTTTCCACATTTTTAGCAAGGATACTATCTTGTTGTACTATAGAAAGCGTTTGTGGATTAAAATCCCCGGCGAGAATAGCCGGAAGGACTGTCAGCATAGTTAGTAATTTTATCATAAGCGCAAGTATTTCTGTCCGTTACGAATAATCAGTTGGTATATTCCCAAAGGAATAATATATTGTTTGTCTTCATTCTCAGGAACCATTTCTATGGATTGTTGCTCCGGATGGCATGAGTATGATGCATCTTTTGCAGACGCAGGCTGAATCAGACGCATCGGAGAGTGTCCGAAAGTGGCATTATACAATCCGGCACGTTGTATCTTTAACTCTTCGTCATAAAAAATAGGCAAGAGCGCGTATGTTTTTCCTTTGCTATTCGTATAGAAAATGGTCTCTTCTCCTTCATGATATACGAGCCAAGGCGAAGGTTTGTCCGTCATCGTCATGGAAGCCGTATAACCGATTGGCGTGCCAGACAAAGTATGTGTAATATATGCCGTGTCAGGATCCACAAAATCAATCGTGTAGTATTGATTTTCATCCCGTAGATTAATAGAAGCAAAACCCATTTTTCCATCCTTAGGCACTCCGCACAAGGCTACTTTGCTCTGATTGTTTACGTACATATAAACACCTGATTGTAAATCTGTTACATACGTTGTATCGTAATTCGGGTCGTATTTGTAAACCGCCCAAAGTGAACAATTCTCCTTAGGAAAGAACTTATTGCCAGGAAAATATATTTCCGGCGTAGTGTAGAGCGTCCAGAACTCTATTTCCGACCATCCTTCAAAATGCCAATTACCCTGATTGGTCAAAGAAGGCAACCATATACCTTCTCCGGAAGCCTCTTCGGTCTTTGTGGCATAGACCTGCGTTCCGTTCATGAGTGTAACCGTTTTTGCAGAAACCTGGTCATACTGAATGACAAATTTCTCTATGTGCAAAGAGTTGGTCAATCCGATAAGTGACACAGACAATTCATTTACAGGAATCTTCTTTCCCGAGAAAACAGTAATCGGATGAAAAGAGGAATTGTCATACTCTCCCGTCCATTCTTTAAACGTGCCAGAAATGGATGCAAGCGTTTTTCCATCTCCCCACACATTAAAAGTGCCGGCTCCAGAAGATTTGTTGGATCTAACATACACGTCAATATTGTCCACCAAAATATTATTAAGACCGGAAAGCCACAAAGTAGCGGTATCTCCCTGTCGAACAGTGCCTTTCTGATAGGAACACGAGTAAGCACAATCCATACTATACGGCCAAGTGCCAGTTGCACTAACCGACGATTTGGACTCCACTGTGAAAGTCATAAGAGATAACAAAACGGACAACAACATACTTTATACCGATTACATGCCGTGAAAGTGCCCGAAATGAAAATTATTCACGAGTACACACAACGGACACGCAAAGGTACATAAAAAAGTTGAAAGTAGAAAATCCGAATCAAAAAGTTGTGCATAAAAAGGTCAAAAAGAATACTTTTTATAAAAAAAACTCGCGCGCGCTTGCGAAAATCATTTTTTTTTTGTACCTTTGCGCCCAAATGTGTAAATTATAATCCCATATGGCTCAAAATCAATCCCAGAAGACCAAGAAGCCCCGTTCTGGTTTTTGGATATTATTGGTAGCCGCAATCGTACTTGAGGCTATTTCCTGCATCCAGTATTTCTATAGTCGTTCGATCATCGAGTCGGAAGCTGAAAATCATGCGAAAAGCGAGTTAAAAGCCGCCGAGTTAGAAATCAATGTGGTGACGACCGAGATGGAAGCCGCAGTCAAGATGCTATCCACCATAGCCGAACGCTATTTAGACAAGCCGGAGGCTATGTATTTATGCACTCGTTTTCTACTTGAGACACTTGATAATGTAGAGAGTGCCGGAATCGCATTCGTACCTAACTATTATCCTAAACAGGGACGTTGGTTTGAAGTATGCAGTAGTCGCTACACGGAAGAAACATTCGAAGGCGAAGGCAAGGGTTTTGAGATGGTAGGCAACGGAATTTATACTCGTCAGATAGGCGGCGCGGACCATGATTATCTGTCCTCTGAATGGTTTGGTAACGGTCTGACGATAGATAGTTGCTGGTGGTGTGAACCGTATCTTGACGATGCAGGAGCGCAAAAGATGGTTGTTAGTTGCTCCTATCCGATCCATGACCAAGAAGGTAAGGTAGTGGCAGTTGCGTTGGTTGATTTGTCCCTTCAACGCTTGACCAACATCTCACAATATCTGCAAGTATTCAAAGACAGTTACTTCTCCATCCAATCCTCCACGGGAGTGGATATCGTGGAACGTCCGGACACAGCTTCAGGACGCAAATATAAGATATACGACGAAGAGATAGATGCGACAGGATGGCATATATCAATCATTATTCCTGAAGATGTGCTATATGCCAAACTCAGACATGTAGGAATGATAGTTACTCTTCTGATGCTACTTGGCATGTTGTTGCTGGTATTCATTTTGTACCGTGCGGGACGAGATATTCGTAATCTTATGTCCATGAATCGTCAGAAAGAGCGTATATCACGCGAGTTGGAGATAGCGAAGAATATCCAATCAGCCATGCTGCCGAAAACCTTCCCTCCCTATCACAATCGTCAGGATTTGAGCATGTACGGTCTTATTCTTCCCGCCAAAGAGGTGGGCGGCGACCTATATGATTTCTTTGAGCGCGACGAGAAATTGTTTTTCTGTGTAGGCGATGTGAGCGGCAAGGGTGTTCCCGCATCGTTAGTAATGGCCGTTACGCGTTCTCTATTCCGTTCGTTCTCTGCGCATGAGCAGGATGTAGCGGCATTGACGATGCAAATCAACGATGCCATGTCCGAGACAAACGAACAAAATATGTTTGTAACCTTGTTTATCGGTATTATGGATTTGCAGACAGGTCAATTGAGTTACTGCAATGCCGGTCACAACGCTCCTGTGCTGATTCAGCGAAGCCGGCAAAGTGACAG
>Ga0310694_10000936_pt1 | contig 35443 bp, 29 predicted proteins | sample 174DNAGHGhighgp2_FD_203884 | JGI IMG/M metagenome (GOLD analysis project Ga0310694, IMG submission 203884) | Sheep rumen microbial communities from Palmerston North, Manawatu-Wanganui, New Zealand - 1742 DNA GHGhigh gp2 (v2) (version 2) | ecosystem: Host-associated > Mammals > Digestive system... | reverse complement strand
CCAATGGAGTGACTGGAGCCTGCCGTTCTGGTTGAGCGTTTTGGTATTAGTATTGCTGGCTGCCGGCTATTGGCTCTATCTGCGCCTGCGCGACAACAAGCCCATCATAACCCATATCAAGATTGTACGCCGACTGCTTCCTCACCAGAAGGCCATGAAGGAAATTGAGCAGATCAAGGCCGATAAGATGGTGACATCGGAGAATCAGAAGGAATACTACACCAAGTTGACTGAGACGTTGCGCAAGTACATTGAAGAACGCTACGGATTCTCGGCGATGGAGATGACCAGTTCGGAAATTATCGAGCGGCTGATGGCTCAGAGCGATCAGGAGCGTCTTGATGAGCTGCGCCAGTTGTTTACAACAGCCGATTTGGTGAAGTTTGCCAAGTATTCGACGATGATTAACGAAAACGACTCGAACCTGGTGAACGCCATAGACTTCATCAACCAAACGAAGTTGGAGAACCAACCGACGGAGGAGGTGCAGAAGCCTGTTCTGTCGGAAGCCGATTTGCGTTCGCAGAAGGAACGTCGCGTGCTGAAGAGTGTTATCTGGGGCATTGCTATTGTGACTACGCTGCTGTTCTGCTACGTGGTCTATAGTGTCTGGCAGTTAATTAATTGATAATTGAAAATTGACAATTGATAATTGATGATTGAGAATTCATGGAATTTGCCAATAAAGAATATCTGTTGCTGCTGTTGCTGTTGATACCCTATATCGTGTGGTATCTGATGTACAGGAAGAAGGCTGAGCCCACGATGCGGTTGAGCGACACCAACGCATACCGTTATGCTCCGCGTTCGTGGAAGGTCACGCTGATGCCTTTGCAGCCACTCTTGCGCATGGCCGTTTTCGTATTGGTAGTATTGGTACTGGCCCGTCCGCAGACACAGAACTCATGGAAGAACCAAACGGTGGAAGGTATTGATATCATGCTGGCCATGGACGTGTCAACGTCGATGCTGGCTGAAGACCTGAAACCGAATCGTATAGAGGCTGCCAAGCAGGTGGCAGCAGAGTTTATTGTAGGACGTCCGAACGATAATATCGGACTGACGATTTTTGCCGGCGAGGCATTCACGCAATGTCCGATGACTACAGACCACAGCTCGTTGCTGAACCTGTTGCACAATACCCGTACCGACATTGCTGCCCGCGGTCCTCAAGGGGGCGGTATCGAAGACGGAACGGCCATCGGAATGGGACTTGCCAATGCTACGTCGCGCCTGAAGGAATCGAAGGCTAAGAGCAAGGTGGTCATCCTGTTGACTGATGGTTCGAACAATCGTGGCGACCTCTCGCCAATGACTGCTGCAGAGATTGCCAAGAGTCTGGGCATCCGTGTCTACACCATTGGTGTGGGTACCAAGGGTACAGCGCCGTTCCCGCCATCTGCTACCGGTCTTCCTGGCTATGTGAACCTGCCTGTGGAGATTGACACCAAGACGTTGTCGGACATTGCCGGAGCCACAGATGGCGATTTCTATCGCGCCACCAACAACCGGGAGTTGCAGAACATCTACAAGGAGATTGACAAGCTGGAGAAATCCAAGCTGAATGTCAAGCAGTTCAGCCGCCGTTACGAGGCCTACCAGCCTTTCGCGCTGGCTGCCTTGTTGCTGTTGCTCTTGGAGATCCTGTTGCGTATTACCGTGTTCCGCAAACTGCCGTAATCAAATCGTAAATAGTAAATAGTCAAATCGTAAATTAAATAGATGTTTAGATTCGAAGATCCTATATACCTATATTTATTGGTGCTGATTCCTGTTTTGGTGCTGATACATTTCCTGATGCTCCGCCGTCAGAGGCAGCGTCTGCGCAAGTTTGGCGATCCTGAACTGGTGCACCAGCTGATGCCCGATGTGTCGCGGTTCCGCCCATTAGTCAAATTCTGGCTGTTGTTGGGCGCTTTGGCATTGCTCATCGTGGTGTTGGCCCGTCCGCAGTTCGGCAACAAGATCAGTCATGAGAAACGCAATGGCATCGAGACCATTATCTGTATGGATATCAGTAACTCGATGTTGGCTGAGGATGTCGCTCCCAGTCGTTTGGACCGTTCGAAGATGATGGTCGAGAATCTGGTAGACCACTTTACGAACGACAAGATCGGCCTCATCGTGTTTGCCGGCGATGCTTTTGTACAGTTGCCGATTACCAGCGACTATGTGAGTGCCAAGATGTTCCTGTCGAGCATCACACCAGCGATGATAGCCACTCAGGGTACCGATATCGCTGCCGCTATCAATATGGCCTCTCATAGCTTTACTCAAGAGGAGAATATCGGCAAGGCCATCATCGTCATTACTGATGGTGAGGACCACGAGGGTGGTGCACTCGAAGCCGCCAAAGATGCCAAGGAAAAAGGAATGAATACCTATGTTTTGGGAGTCGGTTCACCCAATGGTGCCCCCATTCCTACGGGCAATGGTGACTATATGAAGGACAATGCCGGGCAGACGGTTATGTCGGCGCTGAACGAGCAGATGTGCCGTCAGTTGGCTGATGCCGGAAGTGGCGCCTATATCCATGTGGAGAACAACAGCAATGCCCAGGAACAGCTTGACAACGAACTCGACAAGCTCTCAAAAAAAGAGACTTCGTCGACCATCTATAGCGATTTCGACGAGCAGTTCCAGGCGGTAGCCATTATCGTTCTGCTGCTCCTGATATTGGAGGTTTGCATCTTGGAAATCAAGAACCCTATGTTGAAGCGCGTTTCGCTTTTTAAACGAAATGCTAAATATAAAACAAAAAATATAGAATAATGAGGACGCGATATATATTATTTATTATTTTTTCTTTATTATTTAGCCACGCAGTGGCGCAGACTGACCGTCAGATGATTCGTCAGGGCAACAAACAGTATCGCAAGGGTAATGTGGCAGAAGCGGAGGTGTCGTATCGCAAGGCGGTAGAACGCAACGAGCGGAATCCTCAAGCTAACTACAATCTCGGTAATTCTCTGATGGCACAGCGCAAGGATTCGCTGGCTATCAGTCAGTTGGAAAAGGCTGCCAAGTTGGAAACCAATCCGTTGCGTCGTGCGCAGGCCTATCATAATATGGGTGTCATCTGTCAGCAGCACCGCATGTTCGGTGAAGCAATCGAGGCTTATAAGGAAGCGTTGCGCAACAATCCAACCGATAATGAAACTCGTTATAATCTGGAACTCTGCAAGCGTCAGCAGAAAGAACAGCAGCAGGACCAGAATCAGCAGAACCAGCAAAATAAGGACAACAAAGACAATAAAGACAAACAAGATCAGCAGAAGCAGGAACAGAAGCAAGACCAGCAGAAGCAGGATCAACAACAGCAGAAACAGCAGATGAGCAAGGAGAATGCCGAGCAGCTGCTGAATGCTGCCATGCAAGAGGAGAAACAAACCCAGGAGCGCATGAAGAAGGCCCAGCAACAGCCTCAGAAGCGCCGCTTGGAAAAGAATTGGTGATTATTGCGGGCTTTGCCCTAAATATAAAATAAGAAATATGAAATAATGAAGAGACGAGTTAGTATATTTTTTGTTTTTTCTTTATTATTTAGCCACATCGTGGCGCAGACGCTCACGGGTCGCGCTCCGGCACAGGTTGCTGTCGGTGAGCAGTTCCGTTTGAGCTATACGGTCAATACCGATGATGCGAAGGGGTTCAGGGCAGGTGATATTCCTGATGCCTTCGACGTGCTGATGGGGCCTTCGACGTCCCAGCAGTCGAGTTTCCAGATGGTCAATGGCCATACCTCGAGTTCGTCGAGCATTACCTATACTTATATCCTCTCGGCCAAGAAGAATGGTTCGTTTACCATACCTCCTGCCCATGTGACAGCCGGTGGTAAGGCCATCACGTCGAACGAATTGCACATCAAGGTCAGCGGGCAAGCTCAGTCTGGAGGTCAGAGCAGTCGTCAGCAGAGCAGCACGGGTGAAATCCGCTCGGCAGGATCATCTATTTCCGGCAGCGACCTTTTCATCAAGGTGACAGCTTCGAAACAACATGTTCGTGAACAGGAACCCATTCTGTTGACCTATAAAGTCTACACGCTCGTCGGGCTTACCCAGCTGAATGGTAAGATGGCCGATCTGAAGAGCTTCTATTCCCGTGAGGTGCCATTGCCGCAGGAGAAGCAGTTCCATATAGAGAATGTCAACGGAAAGCCCTATCGCACCGTAACGTGGCAGCAGTATGTCATGTTCCCGCAGGTGACGGGTAAACTCGAGGTTCCCAGCATCACCTACGAAGGCATCGTCGTACAGCAGAACCGTAACGTCGATCCTTTCGAGGCCTTCTTCAACGGAGGCTCAGGCTATATTGAAGTCAAGAAGGAAATCAAGGCTCCGGGCATCACCATTCAGGTCGATCCGTTGCCTCAACGTCCTGCAGGATTCTCGGGTGGAGTAGGTAAGTACTCCATCTCTGCCTCACTCGACAAGACCGAGGTTAAGGCTAACGACCCCGTGAAGATGCATGTCGTCGTGAGTGGCGTGGGTAACATGAAACTGTTGAAGCAGCCCGAGGTGAAGTTCCCCAAGGACTTCGACCACTACGATGCCAAGGTAACTGATAAGACTCAGCTAACCACCAAGGGTCTCGAGGGTTCCATCGTTTACGACTTCTTGGCTGTACCTCGTCATCAGGGTGACTACGAGATTCCTGCCATCGAATACACCTATTTCGATACGGAGGCAAACAGCTATAAGACCGTCAAGACAGAATCCTTCACGCTCCATGTCGAGAAGGGCAGCGGAACAAGCCAAGCCACTTATACTAGTCAGGAAGATGTCAAGCAGTTGAATAGCGATATCCATTACATCAAGACTGGCGAAACCCGTCAGCGCGGTGTCGACGAGTTCTTCTTCAGCTCCACAGAATACTGGGTATCGCTGGCTGTATTGCTGTTGGGCTTTATCTCGCTCTTCGTCATCTTCCGTCAGCGCGCCATCGAGAATGCCGACATCGTGAAACAGCGTGCAGGCAAGGCTAACAAGGTGGCCACCAAACGACTGAAGAAGGCTGCAAAACTGATGGCAGTTGGTAGTCAGAACGAGTTCTACGACGAAGTATTGCGTGCGTTGTGGGGCTATGTGGGCGACAAGTTGAACATGCCTGTCGAACAGCTCTCGCGAGAAAATATCAGTCAGCAGCTGGAGGCTCGCAACGTCTCTGCTGAAACCATCGGACAATTTATCGGTGCCTTGGACGAGTGCGAGTTCGCGCGCTACACTCCAGGCGATGCAACAGGAAATATGAATAAAGTATACGATGCAGCAATGACAGCGATTACGCAGATTGCCACAACGATGAAGAGAGGAGGGAGAAGTCCTCAAGCCCGACTCCTGCTGATAATGGTCATTTCTCTTACCTCTTATCTCTTACCACTTACCTCTCATGCTGCTGTCACCAAGGCAGAAGCCGACAGCGCTTATGTCCAGGAGCGTTACCAGCAGGCCGCCAAGGATTACGAAGCCTTGCTGAAGCAGGGTGTGAGTGCCGATTTGTATTATAACCTCGGCAACTGCTACTACCGCATGGACCAGATAACAAAGGCCGTCCTGAACTACGAGCGCGCCTTGCTGCTGTCGCCTGGCGATAAGGACATTCGTTTCAACCTGCAGATGGCCCGTTCGAAGACCATCGACAAGATTACTCCCGAGTCGGAGATGTTCTTCGTCACGTGGTACCGTTCGCTGGTTAACGTGCAGAGCGTCGACAGCTGGGCACGCACGGCTCTGATAGCCTTGCTCGTTGCTGTTACCCTGGCGCTACTGTATCTGTTCTCCGACCGCATCTGGCTTCGCAAGGTGGGCTTCTTCGGAGGCATCTTCTTACTGCTCATATTCCTCGTCAGCAATCTCTTTGCCTGGCAGCAGAAACGTAACCTGACGCAGCGTTCCGGCGCCATCATCATCAAGTCTGCCGTTAACGTCAAAAGCACACCGTCGAAGAATGGCACCGACCTGTTTATCCTTCACGAAGGCACCAAGGTCATCATCACCGACTCCTCGATGAAGGAGTGGCGCGAAATCCGTGTGGCCGACGGTAAGGAAGGCTGGCTGGAAACATCTGAAATCGAAGTGATATAATTGAATAAACGATATGGAAGAAATCATACAATACGACAAGCAACTGCTGCTTTGGTTTAATGGCAGCGATTCGCTCTTCTTGGATTCTCTCATCATGACGCTGACCAATGCCAAGACGTGGATTTCGCTCTACCTAGGATTGTTCTATGTGGTGCTGAAAACCAATCTGAAGAGCAATACCGCCGTTCGCGACATCCTGCTGGTGCTGGCTGCTGCCGGAGCCTGCGTTTTACTTGCCGGAACCATCGACGATACGATAGTAAAACCCCTTGTGGCCCGCTGGCGACCTACCCACGACCCTGAAATTGGTGCTCTTGTCGACACGGTGAATGACTATCGTGGCGGCAACTACGGCTTCTTCTCGGCCCACGCTGCCAACACATTCTCCATTGCGGTATTCTTCTCCTTGCTGATACGACAGCGACTGCTGACCATCTTCCTGGTTGCCTGGTCGCTGACGAACTGTTATACGCGACTCTATCTGGGCGTCCACTATCCCGGCGACATTACCGTTGGTCTGATTTGGGGCGGTTTGGTGGGTTTCTGTGTCTATAAGGGCTATTGCCGTGTGACGCGTCCAGCCGTTTATACGCTTCAGTTATGCTATGTCCCCATAGCCATACTCTGTCTGACGGTACTCGTCGCCATAGTGATGGCTTTGTTATAAGAGATATCAACGATGAATACGAAAGAGATACATATCAGCGACTATAGCTACGAGCTGGCCGACGAACGCATTGCCAAGTTCCCTTTGGCCGAGCGCGACCACTCGAAGCTGCTCCTATATAATAAAGGTGTAGTGGGGGAAGATGTGTTCTACAACTTGCCCAACTATTTGCCCGAAGGTGCGCTGATGGTGATGAACAATACGAAGGTCATTCAGGCCCGTCTGCATTTCCGCAAAAGCACGGGGGCGCTGATAGAGGTATTCCTGCTGGAACCTGCCCAGCCTGCCGACTACGAACAAATGTTCCAACAGACGCACCGCTGTTCATGGCTTTGTCTGGTGGGCAATCAGAAGAAATGGAAGGAAGGCTCGCTCACTCGCGAATTGGAAATCAAGAACGAGAAATTCCAAATCTCGGCTACTCGTCAGGGAGAACAGGGAACTAGCCAACTCATTGAGTTCGAATGGAACAATGCCAACATCAACTTTGCCGACATTCTCGACGTGATGGGCGAACTGCCCATTCCTCCCTATCTGAACCGCGAGACACAGGAGAGCGACAAAATGACCTATCAGACCGTCTATTCGAAGATAAAAGGCTCGGTGGCTGCCCCTACGGCAGGATTGCACTTTACCGAGCGTGTGCTGAGTGCTATCGATGCCTATGGTATTGAGCGCGAAGAGGTGACGCTGCATGTTGGTGCCGGAACGTTCCGCCCCGTCAAGAGCGAGACTATCGGCGAACATCCCATGCACACGGAATATATTGCCGTGCACCGTCACACCATCGAGCGACTGCTGGCTCACAACGCCGAAGCCATTGCCGTTGGCACCACCAGTGTCCGCACGCTGGAGAGCCTCTACTATATGGGCCTGAAGGTGCTGGCCAATCCCGATATTACAGAATACGAACTGCACGTCAACCAATGGGAACCCTATCAAGGGGACGGTTCCATATGTGATAGCGAAGCGTTTACAGGGGAACCGTCCCCATGTGTGGCGCTTCAGGCTTTGCTGGACTGGATGGTGCGCCACGAACTCACCGTGCTCCACTCGTCCACGCAGATTATCATCGCTCCGGGCTACGACTATCACATTGTCAAGATGCTCATCACCAATTTCCACCAGCCTCAGTCGACGCTGTTGCTGTTGGTGAGTGCCTTCGTTCATGGCGACTGGCACAAGATCTACGACTACGCCTTGGCTCACGACTTCCGCTTCCTGAGCTATGGCGACTCCTCGCTACTCATACCATAAACATCAAATGTCAAACATCAAATTTCAAACGATATGAAATACGGATTCATCAAGGTGGCTGCTGCCGTACCGGCTGTAAAGGTGGCCGACGTGGTTTACAACGTTCAGGAAATCGAGAAACTCATCTCTCTGGCCGATAGCGAGCACGTTGAGATTGTGTGCTTCCCCGAGCTGTGCATCACGGGCTACACGTGTCAGGACCTGTTCAAAGAACAACTGTTACTCACCAAGGCGGAAGAAGGTCTGCTCATGCTGCTCGACTTCACCCGCAAGCTCGACGTTATCGCCATTGTCGGACTGCCCGTCCAGGCCCGCGGGCTCTTGTTGAATTGTGCGGTAGTCATTCAGCATGGCACCATTCTGGGCGTGGTTCCCAAGACCTACCTGCCCAACTACAACGAATTCTACGAGAAACGTTGGTTTGCTTCCGCCCAGGACTTGAATCCTACCGATATCTATCTGGCTGGTACTCCCGTCCACCTGTCGTCTGAGCCGTTGCTGTTCCAGACCTGCGACGGCGTCCGTTTCGGTGTGGAAATCTGCGAAGATGTCTGGGCGCCCATTCCTCCTAGCAATAATCTGACGATGGCTGGTGCCGAGATTATCTTCAACTGCTCTGCCAGCGACGAGCTCATTGGCAAACATGGCTATCTGCGTTCGCTGGTGGCCCAGCAGAGTGCCCGCACCATGAGCGGTTACGTCTACGCATCGTCGGGCTTTGGCGAGTCTACACAGGATGTCGTCTATGCTGGCAATGCAATGATTTTTGAAAACGGAAAGGTGCTTGTCGAGGGCGAGCATTTCTCGTTCCAGCCCCAACTGCAGACGGCTCAGATTGACGTCGAGCGCCTGCGTACTGATCGGCAGACCAATAGCACGTTCATCAATGCCCAGCGCGAGGCCCACGCTCAGGTCATCGAGGCCAAGCCGGCTATGGACGACCATCCCTTCGAATTCACGCGTTCCATTGACGCTCATCCCTTCATTCCTCAGGACGACGAAATGAAGGAAACTTGCGAGGAGATTCTCAATATCCAGACAGCAGGACTGGCTAAGCGACTCATCCACACCAATTGCCAACATGTCGTCATCGGCATCAGCGGTGGACTAGACTCCACACTGGCCCTGTTGGTATGCGTGCGCACCTTCGACCGTCTCGGTTACGATCGCAAAGGCATTATTGGGGTTACCATGCCTGGTTTCGGAACGACAGACCGCACGCACGACAATGCCGCCTCGCTCATGCAGACGCTAGCCATTTCGCAGATGGAGATTCCCATTGCGAAGCCCGTCAAACAACATTTCTCCGACATTGGCCACGATGCAGCCATCCACGATGCTACCTACGAGAATTCGCAGGCTCGCGAGCGCACGCAGATTCTGATGGACCTTGCCAACAAGCTTAACGCCATCGTCGTGGGCACTGGCGACCTCTCGGAACTGGCTCTGGGTTGGGCCACCTACAATGGCGACCACATGTCGATGTATGGTGTCAATGCCGGCATCCCCAAGACACTCATCCAGTACATTATTAAATATATTGCCTCCACACCGGCCTTCTCGGCCCAGCGCGAGACGTTGCTGGACATTGTCGACACGCCGATTTCGCCCGAGCTGACACCTGCCGACGAAAAGGGAAACATCAAGCAGAAGACTGAGGATCTCGTCGGACCCTACGAACTCCACGACTTCTTCCTCTACTATTTTATGCGCTTCGGATTCCGTCCTGCCAAGATATTCCTGATGGCACAGCAGGCCTTTGGATTGTCTTACGACGCTGCCACCATCAAGAAGTGGCTCCAGACGTTCTGCCGCCGTTTCTTCTCGCAGCAGTTCAAGCGTTCCTGTCTGCCCGACGGTCCCAAGGTGGGCAGCATCAGCCTCTCGCCCCGTGGCGATTGGCGCATGCCAAGCGATGCCAGCTCGGCATTATGGGTCAAGGAGTGCGAGGAGTTATAGAAAGTGCTGACAGAATTTGTAGAATCAAAAAAAATATCGTACCTTTGCGACCATGATGAAAACGGTGACCGTAAAAGACCTGGCTTTACGTCAGGCTGCCGGCGAGGGCATGGATGCCTTCGTGGCCTGTTTCGTGACGGCTATCAAGGATGCTATCGATGGTGAGCTGACTGCCGAGACGATGGCCCAGCTTAATGCTGATCAGATTACGCTGCTGGCGTGGCAGACGCTGCACGATGAGGTGATGGACGGCGGTTTCGTCCAGCTCATCCATAACGGATACGGTCCCTTCATCTTCAAGAATCCCTTTGCCAAAGCCGTGAAGCTGTGGGGACTGCGCCCGCTGTCGAAGCTCATCTACGATGCCCACTCGCTGTATATAAAATATGGCCAGCAGTTGGAGCGCGACTGCACCGACGACGAATTTATGGCCCTGTTCGAGCAGTATCCCGAGTTCGACGACCTGGACGACCTGTTTGTCGAGGAAGAAGAAGCGTGGACCGAGCAGATAGCCCGATATATTGATAACAACATTGAGAAATTTGCACTAATCACACAGTAGGGTCGGTTCTTCGACCTAAAGGTACGAAGTGTGGCGTTGCAATTCTCTGTGTATTTTTATATTTATGAATAAGGAACAAGAACAGATTAGGAAAAAGAGTCCTATCCAGATAAAAAACAAGAAGGCCTCGTTTGAGTATTTCTTTATCGAGGAGTTCACGGCTGGCATTGTGCTTACCGGTACGGAGATTAAGAGCATCCGTCTGGGCAAGGCCTCGCTAGTCGAAACCTACTGTACCATCATCAATGGCGAGCTGTGGGTGAAGGGCATGAGTGTGTCGCCCTATTTCTATGGCTCCTACAATAACCACGAGTTGAAGCGCGACCGCAAGTTGCTGCTCACGAAGCGCGAGATTTCCAGGCTGGCGTCGGCTACCAAGCAGACGGGCTACACCATCGTGCCCCTCCTGGTATTCATCGACCCCAAGGGACGTGCCAAGATGGATATCGCCCTCTGCAAGGGTAAGAAGGAGTTCGACAAGCGCCAGACGCTGAAGGAAAAGGAAGACCGTCGTGAAATGGACCGTGCCATGAAATCCTTTAAACATTAACATCGTATGAAGAAAGTCATTACTATATGCCTGTTGCTCGTCGCCCTGGTGGCTTCGGCACAGCAGAAACGCGAGTTCCGCGGAGCGTGGATTCAATGTGTCAACGGCCAGTTCAAGGGCATGTCCACCGAGGCCATGCAGCGCACGCTGACCTACCAGTTGAACGAATTGCAGAAGGATGGCTGCAACGCCATCATCTTCCAGGTGCGCCCCGAGTGCGACGCCCTCTATGAGAGCAGCATCGAACCGTGGAGCTATTACCTCACGGGCGAACAGGGTTCCAGACCCTATCCTTATTGGGACCCGCTGAAGTGGATGGTCGACGAGTGCCACAAGCGTGGCATGGAGCTTCACGCCTGGATCAATCCCTACCGTGCCAAGACGAAGACGGCTCATGGTAATGCCCGCAACCACGTTGTGGTGCAGCATCCCGAATGGACTTTCCAGTACGATGGTCTGACGCTGCTCAACCCCGCCTTGCAGGAGTGCCGCGACTACATCTGCAACGTTGCTCGCGACATCGTGACACGTTACGACGTCGACGGATTCCATATCGACGACTATTTCTATCCCTATCCCGTGGCTGGCGTGCAGATTCCCGACGACGCCCAGTATCGTGCCAATTCCAATGGCATCGACAATCGTGGCGACTGGCGCCGTTTCAATGTCAATCTCTTCATCGAACAGCTCTACAAGACGGTTCACGAGGCCAAGCCTTGGGTGAAGGTGGGCATCTCGCCCTTCGGCATCTACCGCAACAAGAAGAGCGACCCCAACGGCAGCCGTTCCAATGGTCTGCAGAACTACGACGACCTCTATGCCGACGTGTTGCTGTGGGATGCCAACGGGTGGATGGACTATTGCGTGCCCCAGATTTATTGGGAGATTGGCAACCGTGCTGCCGACTACGATGAACTCATCCATTGGTGGAACCAGCACCTGACGCGTACTGCGCTGTACATCGGCGAGGATGTCGAGCGCACGGTGAAACATGCTGATCTGAAGGACAAGAACCGCCACCAGCTGTCAGCCAAGATGTCGCTCCATCAGCAGCTGCCTCGTGTGAAGGGTACCGTGCTGTGGTATGCCAAGGCTGCCGTCGATAACATAGGCAACTATGGCACCTCTCTGCGTAACGTCTATTGGCGTACGCCTGCCTTGCAGCCCGTCATGGAACACATCGACAAAAAGGCTCCCAAGAAGGTGCGCAAACTGAAGGCATTCAATTTCGATGGTCAGCGGGTATTGTTCTGGACAGCTCCCAAGGGGAAAGGCTGGCAGGACGAGGCCACGCGCTATGCCGTCTACCGCTTCGACAAGAGCGAAAAGGTCGACCTTCACGACACGAGTCACCTGAAGGCCATCGTCAGCGATACTTTCTACGAGATGCCTGCCAACGAGCAGACGCCTTGTGTGTACGTTGTTACCGCCCTCGACCGCATGCAGAACGAGAGCAAAGAGGTCAAAGTTAAGATCAAGAAATAAGCACGAACGGCCATTTATTCGTGTAATTCGTGAAATTCGTGGTCGAAAAAACTACTTTAGTGCTTCTTTCAAGAATTTCGGTGTAAATCCCTTCTTACTCTTAGCCACCTGCTCTGGTGTGCCGGTAGAAAGAATTGTACCACCTCCGCGTCCACCCTCAGGCCCCATGTCGATGATGTGGTCGGCCAGTTTGATGACGTCCATGTTGTGTTCGATGATAATCACCGTATTGCCGCGGTCCACCAGCGTTTGCAGCACATTCATCAGGATGCGGATGTCCTCGAAGTGCAGTCCCGTCGTGGGCTCGTCCAGAATGTATAGCGTCTTGCCCGTATCCTTTTTCGACAGTTCCGTGGCCAGTTTTACACGCTGGCTCTCGCCGCCCGACAGCGTTGTCGACGGCTGCCCCAACTTGATATATCCCAGTCCCACGTCCTGTATGGTCTTGATTTTCCGCAGGATGTCGGGCACGTTCTCGAAGAATTCCACAGCCTGGTTGATGGTCATGTCCAGCACGTCGGCTATTGACTTGCCCTTGAATCGCACCTCCAGCGTCTCGCGGTTATATCGCTTGCCGTGACATTCCTCGCACGGCACCTGGATATTGGGCAGGAAATTCATCTCGATGGTCTTGTATCCGTTGCCGCCACACGTCTCGCAGCGACCGCCCTTTACGTTGAACGAGAACCTGCCGGGTTTGTAGCCGCGAATCTGGGCCTCGGGCAGATTGACAAACAGCGAGCGGATGTCGCTGAACACGCCTGTATAGGTGGCAGGATTCGAACGCGGCGTACGGCCTATGGGGCTCTGGTCGACGTTCACCACCTTGTCTATATGTTTCAGTCCGTCAATGCTGTCGTAGGGCATCGGCGCCTGTAGCGAACGGTAGAAATGCTTCGATAGGATGGGGTAGAGCGTCTCGTTGATCAGCGTCGACTTGCCCGAACCCGATACACCCGTGACGACGATGAGTTTCCCTAATGGGAAATCAACGGTGACATTTTTCAGGTTGTTACCCCGACAGCCCTTCAGCGTCAGCACCTTGCCGTTGCCCTTGCGGCGCTCCTTGGGCACGTCAATCTTCATCTGGCCGTTCAGGTATTGTGCTGTGATGGTGTCCGTCTTCAGCATCTCGTCGATGGTACCTTGGAACACCACTTCGCCGCCTTTTCGTCCGGCCTTCGGACCGATGTCGACGATGTAGTCGGCCTGGCGCATCATGTCCTCGTCGTGCTCGACGACAATCACCGTGTTCCCCAGGTCGCGCAGTTCCTTCAGCGAGTGTATTAGCCGTTCGTTGTCCCTTTGGTGCAGTCCGATGCTCGGCTCGTCAAGAATGTAGAGCACGTTTACCAGCTGCGAACCGATCTGCGTGGCCAGACGGATGCGCTGGCTCTCACCGCCCGACAGCGACGCCGACTGGCGGTTCAGCGCCAGATAGTCCAGTCCCACCTCAAGCAGGAAGTCCAGTCGCGTCCTGATTTCCTTCAGTATCTCGGCGGCAATCTTGTATTCTTTAGAGGTAAGAGGTGAGGGGTTAGAGGTGAGAGATGTGCTTTGCTGCTGAGTATTCTCGGGCTTAGAGTATTCTCTTTCCACTAACCTCTTTCCACTTTCCTCTAATTCTTCAATCCACTCGCGCAACTCGCTCAGGTCCATATTGGCCAGCTCCGATATGTTCTTATCCCATATCTTATAGGATAGTGCCTCGCGTGTCAGTCGCAGGCCGTGACACTCCGGACACTCACACTCCGCCAGGAATTGATCAGCCCATTTTTGGCCTCCCGCACTGTCGTCGTTGTCCATCACCGAGCGAAGGTATTTCACCACACCGTCGAAATCGACGAAGTAGTCGCTCGATGTATGCACCAGTTCCTTATCAATGCGCACAGGTTCCAGCGAACCGTACAGTATCTCGCTCAGGGCCTCCTCGGGGATGTCTTCTATCCGCGTCTTCAGGTCGCAGTCGTGTTGGTGCAGAATGGCGTCAATCTGCCAGAAAATCATCTGGTTCTTGTATTTTCCCAATGGGGCAATTCCACCCTCGTGGATGCTCTGGCGGCGGTTCGGAATGACCTTGTCGATATCTATCTCGTTGATGTATCCCAAGCCTTTACAACGCGGACAGGCGCCTTGAGGCGAGTTAAACGAAAACGTGTTAGGTGCTGGGTCATTGTACGATATGCCTGTCGTCGGACACATCAGTCGTTTCGAAAAATGCCGCACCTCGCCCGTGTCGTAGTCCATAATCATAATCAGCCCTTCGCCTTGCTTCATGGCCGTCTGGACGGTCTTTTTCAGACGGTCGGTAGGTTGGGTAGGGCTGTTAGGTTCGTTTGGTTGGGCAGGGACTTTCAGTCGGTCAATCACCACCTCGATGTCGTGGTTCTTGTATCGGTCCACCTTCATGCCCTCGGTCAGCTCCACGACGTCGCCGTCCACACGCACATGCAGATAGCCCTTTCTACGCATCGACTCGAACAACTCCCGGTAGTGGCCCTTACGGCTCTTCACCAGCGGCGCCAGCACCAGAATCTTGCGGCCCTCGTAGTCGTGCAGAATCATGTCGATAACCTTCTCCTCCGTGTATTTCACCATCGGCTCGCCGGTCATGTAGCTGTACGCCCTGCCGGCACGGGCAAACAGCAGGCGCATGTAGTCATACACCTCCGTCGTCGTGCCCACCGTCGAGCGCGGATTCTTGTTCGTCGTTTTCTGTTCGATGCTGATTACCGGCGACAGTCCTGTAATCTTATCCACATCGGGCCTTTCCATACCGCCCAGGAAGTTGCGGGCGTAGGCCGAGAACGTCTCGATATACCTGCGCTGTCCCTCGGCGAAGATAGTGTCGAAGGCCAGCGACGACTTTCCCGAACCGCTCAGTCCGGTGACCACCGTCAGCGACTGGCGCGGAATCTCCACGTCAATGTTTTTCAGGTTGTGCACCCGAGCGCCCCAAACGTTGATTTTCGTGTCGCTCATGGCTCACCTCCCGTGTTAGTGTAGTCGTCGTTATACCGTCTGATCAGGTTCACGTCGCGGCGGATGTTATACTCCTTGCCGTCGGCTCCGCGGGCCTTCACCAGCACGAAATACACGCCGTCCTTCACGGGATGGCCGTTGTAGGTGCCGTCCCATTCGCCGTCGACATCCGTCCATTCATACAGTTTCTGCCCCCATCGGTTAAAGATGTAGGCATGGAATTCCACGATACTTCTGTGGGTCTTCTTGGCGCTGTACGTGTCGTTGGCACCGTCGCCGTTGGGTGTAAAGGCGTTGGGCATCTCCAGCACGCTGTCGAAGATGGTCACGCCGATTTTCGCCGAGTCCACACGTTCGTTCTGCAAGCTGACATACACCGTCACCTCCGTCTTACCCGCATCCACAAACGTGTATTCCGGGCTCTGCTCGTAGCGCGTCACGCTGCTCGAGCCTTCAGGACCCTCGTGCGAAAAGCGCCATTCCAACGACCACCCTGACTCAATATCCTCCACCTCGGCCTCGAATCGCACCGCCAGCGGAGCCTCGCCGTCGAAGTCTTCGGTCTTCCTGACTTCGTCGCCCCTGTCCGTATAGATTGCCGTGATGGTGACGGTGGCTTGCGTTCCTGTAGCCAGCCATCCCAGCATCATCATCACCATGATCATTCTTTGTTTCATCGCAGTCGCTTGATACTAATTGTCGTACACCTTTTATACTAATAACGTGCAAAGTTCGGCATTTATTTTTATTCCGCCTAAAGAAAATCGTTAAAGTTTCATATATTTCTGCTTTTTTCGCGATACCTATATAAAACTCCTTTCCTCCTAAACTCCTTGGAAATATAATATTTCTTTGGAATACTTTTGGACTTTCAAAAGATTTTCGTAATTTTGCAAACAAATGGAACAATATCAAAGCAGAAATGCGTTTCTTCTGAAATATGACTGCAAAGGATTGAGCGGCAACGCGTTGAAGGTCATCGCCATCATCGCCATGACAATTGACCATTTGGCATGGGTGGGCATAGAAACTTACGAGCAGGCAGAGACACCCTTGCAAATCGGCCTTCACTGCATCGGGCGCCTGACAGCTCCGATGATGATCTTCTTTGTGGCCGAGGGGTACCACCACACCCACAACTTCCGCCGCTACCTGAACCGTCTGATCATGCTGGCCGTGGTAAGCCATTTCGCATTCTGCTATTTCAATATGTCGGGCTTCAATCCACTGGACAACCTGCTCTTCAACGCCACCAGCATTGCCTGGCCGCTTTTGTGGGGGTTGATACTGCTGAAGGTATGGGACATGAAGCAGCTGGCCCGATGGCAGCAAATAGCCGTCACACTGCTGGCCTGTATGCTAACCTTTACCTCCGACTGGAGCTGTGCTGCTCCGCTGGCCATACTCATGATAGGGCGGAGCCGTGGCAATTTCTGCAAGCAGATGCTGTGGATGATGGTCATCATCACGGGCTATGCCGTAGCCTTCTTCGTCACTCACAGTCAGACGTACGGCATGGTTCACATGGCCTGCTGGATGGCGGTGCCGCTGCTGGCGTTATACAACGGACAGCGAGGGCGCTGCCGCTGGCTCGGCAAATTTTTCTATTATTATTATCCGGCCCACATGGCTCTCATCGGCCTGCTGGCCAGAATGTAAAACAAACTACAAGACAATGAAGAGATTAGTATTGAAACTGATGCTGTTGATGGTGGGGGTGGTGACGGTAAGTGCCAACCGGTACGACGTGCGTGACTATGGCGCAAAGGGCGACGGACGGACGCTGGACCACGGGGCCATCAATGCGGCCATCGAGGCCTGTGTGGCCGGAGGTGGCGGACAAGTGGTGGTGCCTGCGGGAACGTATCTGTGCGGTTCTATCAGGCTGAAGAGCCGCGTGGAGCTGCACCTGATGGCGGGAGCGACGATTCTGGCGGCTCCGGCCTCGATGAAGGCCTACGACGAGAGTGAGTCGTTTGGTGGTTTCCCGGAATATCAGGACGGTGGCCACACGTATTTCCACAACTCGCTGATATGGGCTGAAGGCCAGCATGACGTGAGCATTACCGGTCGCGGCATGATTGACGGCGAGGGACTGACGCGGAAGGATACGGAGCGCGCGGGCAACGTGCAGGGCGGCTCGATAGGTACGGGCGACAAAGCAATCGCGCTGAAGCTGTGTCGCAACGTGACCATCCGCGACATTACCATCTATCGGGGCGGACACTTTGCCATCATCGTGACGGGATGCAAAATAGGTACCATCGACAATGTGACCATCGACACCAACCGCGACGGCATCGACATTGATTGCTGCAAGTATTTCACGGTGAGCAATACGAAGGTGAATACACCCCACGACGACGCCATCGTGCTGAAGAGCTCGTATGCGCTGAAACGTCCCGTGCTATGCGAACACATCCTGATTACAAACTGCATCGTGACGGGCTACAAGCTGGGTACTTTCCTGGATGGGACGTACGTGCCGGAGCAGGTAAACTGGGTGTGCGGACGCATCAAGCTGGGTACGGAGTCGAACGGCGGCTACCGCAACATCACGATATCCAACTGTACGTGCATGTGGAGCTCGGGACTGGCCTTCGAGGTGGTGGACCAGGGACGGATGGAGAATATCGTGGTGTCGAACATCTCGATGAGTCATGTGCACCATTATCCCATCTACATCACGACAGGCTGCAGAAACCGAGGTCCCAAGGAGCGCACGGACGTGTCGACGGCTCGCGACATATCAATCAGCCAGGTGATAGCCGACGACTGCGACTCGCTGGCAGGCATCATCGTGACGGGCATGGCGGGCGAGCCCATCCGCAACGTGTCGCTGAGCAACATCCGCATCCAGTACCGGGGTGGGGGAAAGAAAGTGACGACGCCTTACCGCGAACAGAGCACTAACTATCCCGAGCCGCGCTGGGCAGGACCTACGCCGGCCTACGGACTGTTTGCCCGCCACGTGGACGGACTGCGGTTGGACCATGTGGAATTCGAACTGCTGCGTCCCGACGAGCGTCCGGACATCGTATTGGAAGATGTGAAACGAGCTTCTGCATGGGCGCAGGAAACCGTTGACAGGAGTCTTACGCGCCACAACTTTCTGTATGCCGGCGAAGGCAAGCAGCGCCGCATGTTTATCGTGAAAGACGGACAGGTGGCGTGGCGGTATGATAATCCTCAGGGACGCGGCGAGATCAGTGATGCCGTGCTGATGACGGACGGAAACGTGCTGGTGGCTCATCAGTATGGTATCTGCGAGGTGACGCAGGACAATAAGACGACTTGGAAGTACGATGCGCCACAGGGTACAGAGATACATACCATCCAACCTATTGGTCGCGACCGTGTGCTGTTTGTCCAGAATGGCCATCCGGCAAAGGTGGTGGTGATGTCGATACCCTCGTGCCAAATAGCATACGAGTTTGAGGTGCCTGCCTCGGAGGGCGTCCACGGACAGTTCCGCAACGCACGCCTGTCGAGTCGAGGCACGCTGTTGCTGGCGAACATGGGATTAGACTATGTGGCAGAATACAATGCAGAAGGTCATGAGTTGACACGCTGGGAATGCCCAGCCCCGTGGTCGGTTGCAGAATTGGCCAACGATCGCCTGCTCTTCGTGGGTCGTGGACTGGTGCGCGAGATAGACCGCGGCAGCGGATTGGGTAGCGTGGTGCGCGAGTTGAAGACGGCCGACTATGGCATTAAGTCGCCGCAAAAGGCCGTGCGCCTCGAGAATGGCAATACCATCATCAACGACTGGCATAACGAATGGCGGACACCCATAGACACACTGAATGCGCCTGTTCAGGCCATAGAAATTGATCGAGCAGGAAATGTGGTGTGGCAGCTCTGCGCCTGGACGAATCCCGACCTTGGCCCTTCGACCACTATCCAACCCCTGGACCAGGCAGTGGATCGTGACCGCCTGTTCTTCGGGCGCAGGAATGGCTTTTAAGGTGTTCTGCCTATTTCCAGGAGGCTCCTTGGCGGAGAATGAATCGGATGTTCGACTTCTTGGGCAGCTGGGGCTTGTCCCACTCGCCGCCGAGAATCTGAATGCTGACTTCCGACTTCGAGGAAGAGGCTTTTGCGGCGGCAACGGCATCGTCGAGCGACAGGTACTGTCCGCGACCCTTGCTGTCGACGGTGAAGTCGGCATCGACACGATATTTCTTCAGTACAGGAACTTCGTCGCAGAGGGCGTCGGCCAACAAACGGGCCACCACGTGAGCGCCATAGACGCTGTAATGGGTGTTGTCCTGCTTGCCCTTCGGCTCGCTGGGCTCGGTGCCCGGCAGGAACCACATGTGGAGACGTTTCGAGGCCTCGGTGCCCAGTCCCTGTTCCAGGTCGTGGGTAATCTGGTTGGCATCGACGAAGTGTACATTCATCCGCTTGGCTACGTCGCGAGGCGCCACGCGATAGAGTCCGTGGGTATCGATGAGCGTATCGCCCTCGACCATCTTAACACCATCCTTGAAGGTCTGTGTGCGCAGTTTTTCGTCGTCGTCGTTCTCGGGTGCATTGACGAAGAAGTTACGGCGCACCACGCAGTTCATCAGCACGGGGATGCCTCCGTGTTCGCGCGTCTCGCGGACGAACTTAGCCAGATTGTAGTCGAACGTGGAACCCGGGTCGGTGTGACGCTGGGGCTGTGGCTTCTCGTCGTTATGTCCGAACTGGATGATGACATAGTCGCCGGGGCGCATGCTCTGGAGCACCTTGTCCCAGTGTCCTTCGTTGATGAACGAGAGCGATGAACGGCCATTCAGGGCGCGATTGTCTACTCGGATGTTGTCGTCGAAATAACTCTGCAGCACCATACCCCAGCCACGCTCCTGCTTGCCTTTGGAGATGTCTTTGTTGGCAGCGGTAGAGTCTCCAATTATGAAAATTGTAGTAGTTTTGTCGGGTGCTGCCGAAACCAGCAGCAGCGCCAATGACACGAGTAATAATTTGACTTGTTTCATCTTTATCGTATAAATAACAGCTCGCGGTATTTGGGCAGTGTCCAGAGGCCGTCCTCGACGATGAGTTCCAGCTTGTCGGTTTCCTGACGGATGGCTTCCATCTTCGGGCAGACGGTGTCGTGATACTGGATGGCACGCTGGTGGATGTTCTCGATGCGATTGGCCACACGACGGGCTTCCGTCAGTTCCTCCACCAGTTGCTCGATGCGCTCCGTACGCTCGGCAATCTCCTCGATGAGTTTCATGTTACGTGCCGATAGCTTGAGCGCCTGTCCCTCTGAAGAGAAGATGTCCTTCATGCCTTGCACGTTCTTGATGAGCTTTGACTGGTAGTGCGTAGCCACGGGGATGATGTGGTTCATGGCGAGGTCGCCCAGCACGCGGGCCTCAATCTGCACCGTCTTTACATACATCTCCCATTTCACCTCGTTGCGGGCCTCCAGCTCCTTGCGGTTCATCACCTTCGTCGATTCGAACATACGGACACTCGACTCGTCCAGATAATGCTCGAAGATGACGGGACACGACTTCTCGACGTCCAGTCCGCGGCGGGCAGCTTCCTTCACCCATTCCTCTGAATATCCGTTGCCGTCGAAGCGGATGGGCTTGCAGGCCTTGATGTCGTCGCGCAGCACGTCCAGAATGGCGTGGAACTTGGCGGTATGTCCGCTGTCCTCGTTAAACGAAGTCAGCACGCTGTACTCTGCAATCTTCTTGTCCACACGCTCCTTGAACGAGTTCAGCGCCTCTGCCATAGCGGCATTCAGGGCTATCATGGCACTGGCGCAGTTGACGCTCGAACCAGGTGCACGGAACTCGAAGCGGTTACCCGTGAAGGCGAACGGACTGGTGCGGTTGCGGTCGGTATTGTCGACGATGAGGTCGGGAATCTGCGGAATGTCAATCTCCATGCCCTGCTTGCCTTTCAGGTTGAACAACTCGTTGGTCTCCGATTCCTCGATGTGGTTCAGCAATTCCGTCAGCTGTGTGCCCAGGAAACTGCTGATGATGGCTGGCGGTGCCTCGTTGCCACCCAGGCGGTGGGCGTTCGTGGCACTCATAATCGATGCCTTCAGCAGTCCGTTATGGCGGTGTACGGCCATCAGCGTCTCGACAATGAAGGTCACAAAGCGCAGGTTCTCTTCAGGTGTCTTGCCAGGAGCGTGTAGCAGTACGCCGTTGTCGGCACTCAGACTCCAGTTGTTGTGCTTACCGCTTCCGTTGATGCCGTCGAAGGGCTTTTCGTGCAGCAACACGCGGAAACCGTGGTTGCGGGCCACCTTCTTCATCAGCGACATCAGCAGCATGTTATGGTCAACGGCCAAGTTACATTCCTCGAAGATGGGCGCCAACTCAAACTGGTTCGGAGCCACCTCGTTATGGCGCGTCTTACAGGGGATAGCCAGTTCCAAGGCCTGTATTTCCAGGTCTTTCATGAAGGCCTGTACGCGGTCGGGAATGGTGCCGAAGTAGTGGTCGTCCATCTGTTGGTTCTTGGCACTCTCGTGGCCCATCAGCGTACGGCCCGTCATCAGCAGGTCGGGGCGAGCCGAGTAGAGTCCCTCGTCAACCAGGAAATACTCCTGTTCCCAGCCCAGGTTCACCTGCACCTTCGTCACGTCATCGTAGAAGAACTGACAGACGTCCGTGGCGGCTTTGCCCACGGCATGCAGTGCGCGCAGCAGGGGAGCCTTGTAGTCCAGTGCCTCGCCGGTATAGGCGATGAATATGGTGGGGATACACAGTGTGTCGTCGATGATGAACACGGGACTCGTGGGGTCCCATGCCGAATAGCCGCGGGCCTCGAAGGTGTTGCGGATGCCACCGTTGGGGAACGAGCTGGCGTCAGGTTCCTGCTGCACCAGCAGCTTACCCGAGAATTTCTCGATCATGCCACCCTTGCCGTCGTGCTCAACGAAGGCGTCGTGCTTCTCGGCAGTACCCTCGGTCAGCGGCTGAAACCAGTGTGTATAGTGAGTCACGCCCATCTCCATGGCCCATTTCTTCATGCCGTCGGCCACGGCGTCGGCAATGCTGCGGTCCAGACTGGCACCATTGTCCATCACGTCCACCATCTTGTCGTAGACGTCTTTGGGCAGATAACGGTACATCTTCTCCTTGTTGAAAACGTACTTGCCGAAATACTCCGAGGGACGCTCGCTGGGAACCTTCACCTCAACGGCTTTCTTCTTGAAGGCCTCTGCTACTACCTGAAATCTTAAATCGTTTGCCATATTTCTTTTTATTATTTACCTTTTATCAATGAATCTCTTGGTGATTTCATCGTACGCTTCTATTCTCCTGTCGCGCAGGAAAGGCCACCAGCGGCGCACCTGTTCCGAGCGCTTCATGTCCACATCGATGACGGTTTCCGTCTCTTCTGTTTCCGATGCCTCGAAGAGCAGCTCGCCCTGCGGTCCGGCCACGAACGACGTTCCCCAGAACGGCACACCGTCTTCTTCGCCCACACGGTTCACCGTCACTACCGGCAGTCCGTTCGCCACGGCATGTCCGCGCTGCACCGTCTGCCACGCCATGCGCTGGCGCTGTTGCTCGTCGGGCGTATCGTTGGGGTCGTAGCCAATGGCGGTGGGGTATATCAGCAGCTCGGCACCAGCCAGCGCCATCAGCCGCGCAGCCTCGGGGTACCACTGGTCCCAGCATACCAACACACCCAGTCGTCCCACACTGGTGTCGATGGGTTTGAAGCCCAGGTCACCAGGGGTAAAATAGAATTTTTCGTAGTAGCCCGGATCGTCGGGGATGTGCATCTTGCGATACTTGCCGGCTATCGTACCATCCTTCTCCAGAACCACTGCCGTGTTGTGATACAGCCCCGTCGTGCGGCGTTCGAACAGCGAGGTTACTATCACCACGCCCAGTTCCTTGGCTAGCTGTCCGTAGAACGCTGTCGAAGGCCCGGGAATCGGTTCAGCCTGGTCGAACACGCTGACATCCTCCGTCTGACAGAAATATAGACCGTTGTGCAGTTCCTGCAGCACTACGAGTTCTGCGCCCTCGCGAGCCACTTTGCTAATCTTCTCCGCCAGCCGCTTTTGGTTGGCGTCGCGGTCTGCCGTATTGTGCTGTTGAATGATACCTATTTTCATTGCATTTTTACAATTTGGCTGCAAAATTACGCATTATTTCGCAAATACCCAAAGTTTTTAGTGCAGAATCTTTACATTAGTAATACTGCATGGTGCAGCAATGGAGTGAGCCGTGCTGGCGGATGACGGGACGGCAGTCGATGCCGACAATGTCGCGGTCAGGGAATGCCTGGCCGATGATGTGCATGGCCTCGGCATCGAGGTCGGGCTGGTTGTAGGTGGGTACGAGGACGGCTCCGTTGATGACGAGGTAGTTGGCATAGGTAGCAGGCAGGCGGTCGGCCTCGTCGTAGATAGGGCGGGGGAGTGGCAGGCGGAGCAGCCGGTAGGGGCGCCCGTCGATGGTGCGTAGAGCTTGCAGCTCTTTTTCCATTTCGAGGAGGTCGTGATGGTCGTCGTCGGCCCCTATATATAATAAGGTGTCGTCGGGACAGATGCGCACGAGTGTGTCGATGTGTCCGTCGGTGTCGTCGCCGATGAGTGATCCGTGGTGTAACCAGACGATGCGCTCGGAACCGAGCCACTGCTTGAGTCGGTCTTCTATTTCCTGTTGGGTGAGTGGTTGGTTGCGATGGGGCGCCAGCAGACAGCAGGCGGTGGTGAAGATGGTGCCGCGCCCGTCGCTTTCGATGGAGCCGCCTTCGAGCACGAAATCCAAATGGTCTTCGTATTCGCCTTTCACGATTCCCTGGTCGTAGAGGTGGCGGTTGATCTGGTTGTCGAGCGCTGCCTCGAATTTTTCGCCCCAGCCGTTGAAGCAGAAGTCGAGGAGGAGTTTAGTGGTGAGTGGTGAGGGGTGAGAGGTGAGAGATGTGTCTGAGCTGGTTTCCTCGACGGTAATGAAGCCGTGGTCGCGTGCCCAGGTGTCGTTGGTAGTAAGAGGTAAGAGGTGAGGGGTAAGTGGTGAGAGATGGGGGATGAGGTCGTCGGGGGCGACGATGACGAGGTCTTCGCGCTTGAGGATTTCACGGGCGATGGATTCGTAAACGGCGGTGATTTCGGGCAGGATGGGTGCCCAGTCGGTGTCTTTGTGGGGCCACGTGAGCTGAATGTAACTCTGATGTTCCCACTCTGCAAGCATGCGTCTGTTTCTTTCTTTCATACGTCTCTTTGTCGATTTGCCGACAAAGGTAATGAAAATCGAGTGAAATACAAAGAAAAATCCTTTTTCTTTTATTTCCAAAAAAAAAGATTTATTTCTTTTTGTTATCTGCTAAAATAATCGTATCTTTGCAAGGTGAAAATATATGTAAATGTTAATATGATGAAAATACGCAAATTTTTTGCTTTAGCGTTGTCGATAGGTATTGCTGCCACCGCAACGGCACAGCAGCAGGAGCAGTTCAGCATTGTCACGCTGAATGTAGACGGGCTGCCACAGAAGATATGGTTTGCCAACGTGAACGCCGAGGGTCCCGGCAGTGCAGGGAGTGTCCGCATCGGACAGTATTTGCTGAAGAAGGGCTACGACCTGATTTTCGTTCAGGAAGACTTCAACTACCACGAAGAGCTGACGATTCTCCTGGAGGAAGACTACCGGTTTGACACGTGGAGTGGCGATGTGGGCGTGGACGGTCATAAGATTGACCTCCTGCATTTGCAGAACCACCGCTTCGAGTGCGACGGACTGGGTGCTTTCTGGAAGAACGCCATCAGCGTGACCGACACAGAGCGTACGGCGTGGGAGAAATCGTTCGGTAAGTTCAGCCACGCTGCCGACGAGATGGTGACCAAGGGCTACCGCCGCTATGACGTGACGCTGCCCGGTGGCACGCTGCTGACGGTGTATAACATGCACATGGATGCCAGTAGCGAGATAGACGAGATCGAGGGCAAGGACGGTCCTGACCGCGAGGCCCGCCTGTCGGAATGGCTGCAGCTGAAGGACGACATCCTGACGCGTCTGGGCAGCCACCCTGTCATTGTGGTGGGCGACCTGAACAGCTACTACAGCCGTGACCAGATTAAGGCGCAGTTTATTGACGCCATTGAGAGCACGGGCCGAGGCACGGTGAAGGACGTGTGGGTGGAGCTGGAGAAGAACGGCGCTTACCCTGCACCGGTTGACGGCGTCGTCTGTACGGACGACCCTGCCAACATTCTGGACGGCGAGACGCTCGACAAAATCATCTACATCAATCCTACAACCGGCACGAAGATCCAGGCGGTGAGCTTCAGTCTCGACCAGGAGGGCTATAAGCACGACGGCAAGATGATGGGCGACCACTATCCGTTGGCAGCGACCTTCATCGTAGGCGACCGCAAGGATACTGGCATCGAAACCGTTCAAAGTTTAAAGGAAGAAGTTCCTAGTTACTACAACCTGAACGGCCAGCGCATCGGACAGCCTGCCAAGGGCGTGACTATCGAGGTTAACGGAAAGAGCATACGTAAACATATTATTAAATAAGTCGCTATCATGATGAAAAAGAATATACTTACATGGCTGGCATTCGTTGCAGCAGTTGTGACGGCCAGCGCACAGGATATTACCTATAAGATTACCTACGATAACGACACGACCATCAAGACCAAGGTGGGCGGAGTGGCTCTGTCGTCGCGCGAGGTGCGTCGCATCATCTACGAATATCCTTCGAAGGATGTCGACGGCAAGGAGGTCACCATCAGTGCGGTGATGATGGTTCCCAAGAACATCATCGACGGCACGCCCTGCGACGGCATCATGCTGTTCAACCGTGCCACCTTGGGTTCGCCGGACGATTGCCCCACAATGGGTGGCAATGAATTGCTCAACGGGTTGATAGCCAATCCCCTGAAGCCTAACTACATCCTGGTGATGAGCGACTTCATCGGTTATGGTGCATCCATCGACCACCCCTCGTTCTATCACAGCGGCGACGTGAATGCACGTAACTCGCTCGACGGTCTGTTGGCAGCACGCCAGATACTTACCGACCAGCAGTTGCCACAGGGCAAGTATCTGTTTAACCTGGGATACTCACAGGGCGGCTCGGAAAGTCTCTATGCGGCCCGGTTGCGCGACATGGAGTACAAGGATAAAGGCGTGACATTCACCAAGACCTTTTCCGGCGGTGGTCCTACCGACTATGTCGTGGCCTATAAGGAGTATGTGAAGAAGGACTGGTGTGAGGACTGCAAGGACGTCGTCATGATGATGATTTCGTGTGTAGAGAACTGTCACATGAACATCGACTACAAAGACCTGTTCAAGGAGCCGCTGGCATCGGGAGCCAAGGAGTATGTGAAGACGAAGAAGAAGTCGACACTCAGCGACTACGGCGTCAGCATGGAGGACTCGCTGCACAACCTCATACAACCTGCCTATATGGACCTGAACAGCGACGAGGCGAAGGCTTTCATGGATGCTTTGGAGAAGATTAACCTGATGAACGGTTGGGAGCCCGACCCCACGCAGAACTACTTCATCGCCCACAGCCGTCATGACAACTATGTGCCCGTGCAGTGCGTACGTGCCATCATTCCCTGGATGAAGAAAAGGGGTTTCAAACAGAGCATCGTTCCTGGCAAGACCAATTTGCAGACCAATATGCTGATGTTCAAGCTGGACCATACCAAGGCTGCCATCGTGTGGCTGATACAAACCGTTGCCGCCATACAGTTCTGGCCCGTCGTGTACTATGAGGGCGAGCAGAACCGATACTATCATGATGTGGTACACGACCTGAACCTGATGAAGGTCATCAAGTATCTGGAAAGCTGGGGTATCGACCTGCGCAAGATGATTCAGCAGTCGTCTAGTGCACCTGCAATAGAGGCCGCCTTCGCCGAAGCCATTGCCGATGGTACACTGGATCCCGAGGGCAGCGTCCGCCAGCTGCAAACATTGAGAAGAGCAGACTTCTTCGACGTTCTCAACCAGATTAGCGATGTGCTGGCCAAACTCGACCTGACGATTGAGGACGTGTTCCAAATGCTCGACGATTCAGGAATCACCGTTGTCGACATCGCACAGGTCTACGCCTATCTGACCACCAAACCCGCTAGTGACACGGAGGAGGCCGCACCATCGCTTGTTCCCTTCACCGAACAAGTCGAGGCTCCCATCTACCTGCTGCGCCTCTACGAGCAGACACTGGCCAACTGGTTCCTGCTGGGCGGCATGGATGTGGAATATGAAAAGTGGGGCTGGTCATGATTGTTGAACTCCACAACGTGACAATAGGCCAGCAGATTTGCGGATTGTCGATGACTGCGGGTGACGGTAGGCTGATAAGCATCTCGGGACAGAAGGGTTCGGGGAAGACGACGCTGCTGAGGACCCTGCTGGGTTTCCTGCCCGTGGACGGCGGTCACATCAGCATCGACGGTGAACTGCTGACGCCGCGTTCGGCGCCCTATTTCCGTAAGCGGATGGCCTACGTGCCCCAACAGTTGGTGGTGCCCGATGACTATCACGAGGTGCCGACGGACTACCTGTCGCTGTTGAAATGCGCTGTGGAGTCGGGCAAGATGCTGCTGCTGGTGGACGAGCCGTCGGAGGCACTGAGTGCAGCGGAGAAGGACGAGGCGGACCGGCTGTTGCGCGAGGTTGTCCAACGCGGTGCTATCGTGCTGGCGGTGAATGCAAGAAATGCTGATAACACGGTAGAATTATGAAGACGACGTATCTGATACTGGTGCTGATCCTGGTGGCGTGGAAAGGCTATCATGCTTGGCTGCGCGGAAGGAATGCCTACCGCAAGGACGTGGAGCAATACCGTACGCTGCGCGAATACCTGCTGGGCAATGGTGCCACGGAGGCTGAAGCTCGCAGCCCCTTTGTAAAGCGTGCCCTACGCAGAGCCCTGCTGCCGCTGATGAAGCAGTGGCGATTGTGGGCTGGCGTGGTCGTCGTCGGTATTTTAATATGGATTATTTTTTAACTTAAAACAATACACACAACGAATATGATTCAAACTGTAGTAAAACGAGACGGACGCATCGTTGGTTTCAACGAGCAGAAGATTATGGCAGCCATCCGTAAGGCCATGATGCACACTGACAAAGGCGAGGACGAACGGCTGTTGAATCAGATTACCGACCATATTGCCCAACGCGGAGACACCCAGATGACCGTTGAGCAGATTCAGGACCTGGTGGAGATAGAACTGATGAAGTCGAGCCGCAAGGATGTGGCGCAGAAATACATTGCCTACCGCAACCAGCGTTCGATAGCCCGTAAGGCCAAGACACGCGACGTGTTCCTGGACATCGTGAACATCAAGAACAACGACGTGACGCGCGAGAATGCCAATATGAATGCCGACACCCCTGCGGGCATGATGATGAAGTTTGCCTCGGAATCGACCAAGCCCTTCGTGGACGACTACTTGCTGTCGCCCGAGAGCCGCGACGCCGTGGAGCACAACTATCTGCACATTCACGACAAGGACTACTATCCGACGAAGTCGCTGACCTGTGTACAGCATCCGCTGGACAATATTCTGAACTGCGGCTTCGTGGCCGGACACGGTGCGTCGCGCCCTGCGAAGCGCATTGAAACGGCATCGGTGCTGGCCTGTATCTCGATGGAGTGCTGCCAGAACGAGATGCACGGCGGACAGGCCATTCCGGCGTTTGACTTCTACCTGGCACCCTATGTGCGCCTAACGTATATCGAGGAGCTGAAGGCTCTGGAAGAGCTGTATGGCGAGGACTATTCGTCGCTGTATGAAGAGCCGTTGATGGACTATATCAAGCAGCCACTGGACGGACTGATGGGTCGCGAGCGTGCCCAGCAGCATGCCGTGAACAAGACGGTGGGCCGCGTGCACCAGGCCATGGAGGCCTTCATCCACAACATGAACACCATCCATTCGCGCGGTGGCAACCAGGTGGTATTCTCGAGTATTAATTACGGTACGGATACGAGTGCGGAGGGACGCTGCATCATGCGCGAGATTCTGCTGTCGACCTACGAGGGTGTGGGCGACGGCGAGACAGCTATCTTCCCCATCCAGATCTGGAAGAAGAAGCGCGGCGTGAACTATCTGCCCGAGGACCGCAACTTCGACTTGTATCAGCTGGCCTGTAAGGTGACGGCCCGCCGATTCTTCCCCAACTTCCTGAATCTTGACGCTACGTACAACCAGGACCCCGACTGGCGTGCTGACGATCCGAAGCGTTACATCCACGAGGTGGCGACGATGGGTTGCCGTACGCGTGTGTTCGAGAACCGCTTCGGTCCGCGTACGTCGATTGGCCGCGGCAATCTGTCGTTCTCGACGATCAACATTGTGAAACTGGCTTTGGAGTGTATGCAAGAGGTAAAGGGTGACAGTCAGGAGGCGAAAGATCAGCGTATCAGCAAGTTCTTTGCCAAGCTGGACAACATGCTGGAAGTGACCGCCAAGCAGTTGGACGACCGCTACCAGTTCCAGAAGACGGCCTACGCCAAGCAGTTTCCGCTGCTGATGAAGAGTCTGTGGATTGGTGCCGACAAGTTGGGACCCACAGAGACCATCGAGAGCGTCATCAATCAGGGCACGCTGGGTATCGGATTCATCGGACTGGCCGAGGCACTTGTGGCTCTTATTGGCAAGCATCACGGCGAGAGCGAGGAAGCCCAGGAGCTGGGACTGAAGATTGTAGGTTATATGCGTGAACGGGTGAACGACTTCTGCGAGCGCTACCATCATAACTACTCGGTATTGGCTACACCTGCCGAAGGCCTGAGCGGTAAATTTACCAAGAAGGACCGCAAGGAGTTTGGTGTGATTCCTGGCGTGACGGACCGCGACTACTACACGAATTCGAACCACGTGCCCGTATATTATAAATGTAGTGCACGACATAAGGCCGAGGTGGAGGCGCCGTACCACGAGATGACACGTGGCGGACACATCTTCTACGTCGAGATTGACGGCGACGCCACACACAATCCGCAGGTCATTATGAGTGTGGTGGACATGATGGACCAGCTGAACATGGGTTACGGCTCGGTGAACCATAACCGCAACCGCTGTATGGACTGCGGCTACGAGAATGCCGCCGACCATCTGGAGAAGTGTCCGAAATGCGGCTCGACGAACATCGACCGTCTGCAGCGCATCACTGGTTATCTGGTAGGTACCACCGACCGCTGGAACTCGGGTAAGCTGGCTGAGTTGAACGACCGCGTGACGCACATCGACCACGGAGCGAAAGACTTGTTTGAATGATCCGTGTTTTGGACGTCATAGAGGATACGATGGTGGATGGACCGGGGTTCCGGACATCCGTCTATTGTGCAGGGTGCCGCCATGCGTGCAAGGGATGTCATAACCCGCAGTCGTGGGACTTCAAAGGGGGCAGGGAGATGACGACGCAGGAACTGATGAAGATAATCCTGGCAGACCCCTACGCCAACGTGACATTCTCGGGCGGTGACCCGATGTACCAATGCGACGGCTTTGCAGAATTGGCACGAGCCATACATGCCGAGACCAACAAGGACATCTGGTGCTATACGGGATTCACCTACGAGAGTCTGATTACCAGAGCCCAGCGCGAACTGCTGTACGAACTCGACGTGTTGGTGGACGGACCGTATATCGAAAGCCTGCGCGACCCAGATCTGCTGTTCCGAGGTTCGAGCAATCAGCGTATCATCGACGTGCAGCAGACGCTCTATGCGGGCGAGATAAAACTTTGGAAACCTGATATTACAATATGAAACAAGCAATGATATTGGCAGCGGGGCTTGGAACCCGACTGAAACCGCTGACGGACACCATGCCCAAGGCGCTGGTGCCAGTGGGGGGCCGTCCGCTGTTGGACCTGAACATCCGAAAGCTGCAGTCGCAAGGCTATGACCGCTTTGTGGTGAACATCCACCATTTTGCCCAGCAGATTGTGAATTATGTGGGCCAGCAGGACTATGCCCCGCTGGTGCATTTCAGCGACGAGACGGAGGCACTGCTCGAAACGGGTGGGGGACTGAAGAAGGCTGCCCCGCTGTTTGTAGACGATGAACCCGTGCTGATTCACAATGTCGACATACTCGACAATGTGGACTACGGCTGGTTTTCGCGCCAGCACCAGGCTGACGAGGATGCCTTGCTGCTGGTGAGCCGCAGGAAGACGAAACGCTACTTGCTGTTCGACAATGCCATGCGGCTGATGGGTTGGAAGAACATTGAGACGGGAGAAATCAAGTCTCCCTATGAGTACATCCGCCGTACGGGACTCTCGCAGCATGGCGAGCCGCTGAACATGTTTGCCTTCTCAGGCATTCACTCTTTCTCGCCGCGGCTGTTTCCGCTGATGGAGCGGTTTCCTGATCGTTTCAGCATCATTGACTTCTACCTGTCGGTCTGTCACCGCTCGCACATCGTGGGACTGGTGAAAGACGACCTGCAGGTGCTGGACGTGGGCAAGCTGGACTCGCTGCACGAGGCGGAACAGTTTTTAGCGACTACGGATTAAATAGATTGAAAGGTTTTTTACGACAACGAATTTAACGGATTAAACGGATTGGAGATATGAAGAAAGTATGGATGTTGTTTGCATGGTTTGTTTGCACGGTAGTTGGTTTGTCGGCCCAGCCGGCATTCAATGAACGCCCGAAGCTGGTGGTGGGTATCGTGGTCGACCAGATGCGCTGGGACTACCTGTCGCGCTATTACGACAAGTTTTGCAGCGACGGCTTACGACGGATGCTGGATCAGGGCTACTCGTACAACAACTGCCAAATTAACTATCTTCCTACCGTAACAGCCATCGGGCATGCGTCGGTTTATACGGGAACCACGCCTGCTTTTCATGGCATTTGCGGCAACAATTTTTCGATTGACGGACGAGGCGTCTACTGCTGTACGGACACGACGGTGATGCCTGTGGGTACGAATAACAAGAAAGATGGCCAGATGTCGCCTGTCAATCTGCTGTCGACGACTATTGGCGACCAGCTACGCCTGCACACCGATTTTCGTTCGAAGGTCATAGGCGTGTCGTATAAGGACCGTGCCGCCATCCTGCCTGCTGGTCGTTCGGCGAATGCAGCCTATTGGCTCGACAGGAAGAACCGCCAGTTTATCAGCAGCACCTACTACATGCAGGAGTTACCCCAGTGGGCTAAGGACTATAACAAGGTACTGGTGAAGAATGAGGAATTCAAGAAGGTGGGCGAGAATGTCGGCCTGTATCCGCTGACGGGACATATCACGGTGGATATGGCTATTGCTGCATTGGATGGTGAACAGTTAGGGCAGGGTGGTGAGACCGACATGCTGTGTGTGAGTTTCTCGCAGACTGATGTCATCGGACACCGTTGGGGTACACGTGGCGAACATACCGACGAGGCCTATCTGGAGTTGGATAAGGACCTGTCGCGACTGTTCCAAGCGTTGGACGATAAGGTGGGAAAGGGCAACTATTTGGCTTTCCTAACGGCCGATCATGCTGCGGCGCACAACAATCAATACATGCAGGACCATAAAATGAATGCTGGAAAGTGGCTGTCGCAGGAATTACGGAAATCTTTGGAGCAATATGTAGCCGAGCAATTAGGAAACAATCAGCCCGTCGTGGAGGCTATTCGTGACTATCGTTTTTTTCTTGACCATCGGACCATTGCGGCACAGGGTATAGACCTGCAGCGCGTCAAGGAGGTGGTGATGGACTTTCTGCGTCAGCAGCCGAATATATCGTTTGTGGTCGATTACGAAAAGGCGGCCTATGCACCAGTGCCTCAATTTCTGCGTGAAAGAATTCTGTTAGGCTATAACTTCCATCGTTCGGGCGATATCATCGTCTGCGTGAATCCTGGATATTATGAGTTCGGCTCGTGGTCATCGCCCGTGGGAACAACACATGGTGAGTGGAATCCTTACGATGCACATATTCCTCTGTTGTTCTACGGATGGCAGATTCCGCATGGTGAAAATTCATCGGAAGTATATATCACAGACATCGCCACAACGGTATGTAATTTGCTTCATATACAGCAGCCAAACGCCAGTATTGGCAGGAATTTGACATTTAAATGAGGTGGTTAGAAAACTTTTCCACAATAATTCGCTGATATATTGAGATTTATTTCATACCTTTGCAAACAAAACAAACATAATACAAACTAAATTCAAGGCTTAAGGTATGAATATTGGCAAGCACATTCAAGAAATTCTAAGGAAACAGGGTAAGTCGGCAGCATGGTTAGCCACACAGATTCCCTGTGAGCGTACGAACGTTTATAACATTTTCAAGCGTAAAAGTTTGGACGTACGCCTGCTGATGAGAATCAGTGTCATTCTAGGCTACGACTTCTTCAAGGAATTATCCGAAGAAGCGTTTCCTAAGACTAAATAATTTAAGCCGCTGCCTAAAAAGACAGCGGCTTTTATTTTCTTTGCCTTTTTTTTTGCACTTTTTCCATAAATATGCTATTTCTTTGCAAAAAAATGATTACCTTTGCACTCAAATTGAATTCAATATAATATTATTAAAAACTATTTATGAACTTTACTTTGTTAATTACCGTCATATTGACGGCACTAACATTGGTGGTGGCGGCTTACGTCGTAGCCAAGCTGATAGGCCCTAGGTCCTATGCTAAGGTGAAAGGTGAGCCGTATGAGAGCGGTATCCCCACGCGAGGCAGCTCATGGTTGCCCATGTCGGTGGGATTCTATCTCTTTGCCATCTTGTTCCTCATGTTCGATATAGAAACGGTGTTTCTTTATCCATGGGCAGTGGTAGTGAAGGAGTTCGGCGCGATGGCTCTGCTTAGCATCGGCTTCTTCCTGGTAGTTCTGGTATTAGGCTTGGCATATGCCTGGCGGAAAGGAGACTTGGAATGGAAGTAAGAAAGCCTCACATCAAGTCGATTCCATACGAAGAATGGAACGACAATTCTTCTTTAGAGAAGATTGTTGACGAGCTCCATGAGGGCGGCGTCAATGTGGTGACGGGCTCTCTGGACCAGTTGATTAACTGGGGACGCAGTAACTCCCTGTGGTCATTGACCTTCGCTACCTCGTGTTGTGGTATCGAGTTCATGGCCTGCGGTTGTGCCCGCTATGACTTTGCCCGTTTCGGTTTCGAGGTTACTCGTAACTCTCCACGTCAGGCCGACCTGATTATGTGTGCAGGTACCATCACTCACAAGATGGCTCCAGCCCTGAAGCGTCTGTACGACGAGATGGCTGAGCCTAAGTATGTGATTGCTGTTGGTGGCTGTGCCATCAGCGGTGGACCGTTCAAGTCGAGCTACCATGTAGTGAAGGGTATCGAGGAGATTGTGCCCGTCGATGTGTTTATTCCTGGTTGTCCTCCACGTCCTGAGGCTATCATGTACGGCATGATGCAGCTGCAGCGTAAGGTGAAGATTGAGAAGTTCTTCGGTGGTGCCAACCACAAGCAGACTGCTGAGGAGGCTGCTCTTGGAGTATCCAACGAGGAGCTAACATTCCGTTCTAAGCATGGCGACCATCGCAGAGAGCCAATGGTAATCACCGATGTTCCCAAAGAATTTACAGAAGACCTGAAGGCTGACCAACTGTCAACTGTCAACTCTCAACTGTCAACTAAAAAAGAGGAGGAGAAGGCATGAAGTTAGAGTTTTTATCATTTGATTTCGACAAGTTTGTACAGGAGATGCAGAACTTGAAGGACAAGAAGGGCTTTGACTATCTTGTCACTATCGTAGGCGAGGACTTCGGTAAAGAGGAAGGACTCGGTTGTGTGTATATCCTCGAGAATACCAATACTCATGAGCGCTGCTCAGTTAAGATGATTGCCAAGCAGCAGGTTTGTGGCGACGGTATGTCGTCAAACGGCACGGGCGAGATGGACGGAGAGACATTAGCTTATATCCCCACCGTTTCCAAGATCTGGCGAGTAGCTG
>Ga0310694_10000935_pt1 | contig 35476 bp, 32 predicted proteins | sample 174DNAGHGhighgp2_FD_203884 | JGI IMG/M metagenome (GOLD analysis project Ga0310694, IMG submission 203884) | Sheep rumen microbial communities from Palmerston North, Manawatu-Wanganui, New Zealand - 1742 DNA GHGhigh gp2 (v2) (version 2) | ecosystem: Host-associated > Mammals > Digestive system... | reverse complement strand
TTTCCTTCTCCCGGGCCTGCAGGATCTGTGCGTATCGCGTACTTCGTTTAAGTGGGGTATCCCGGTCGACTTTGATGACAAGCATGTCGTCTATGTATGGCTGGATGCGCTTTCCAACTATATTACCGGTATCGGCTATGATGCGGACGGCGATAGCACGGATCAGTATAAAAAGTACTGGCCCGCAGATCTGCATCTGATCGGTAAGGACATCATCCGTTTCCATACGATCTACTGGCCGATCTTCCTGATGGCACTCGGAGAGCCGCTGCCGAAGCAGGTCTTCGGACATCCCTGGCTGTTACAGGGCGGTGAGAAGATGAGTAAGTCCAAAGGAAACGTGATCTATGTCGATGACCTGATCCGTATTTTCGGCCTGGATGCGGTGCGCTATTTCGTGCTGCATGAGATGCCGTATGAAAACGACGGAACGATCACCTGGGAACTGATGACGGAGCGCGTCAATTCCGATCTCGCCAATACGCTTGGCAATCTCGTCAACCGTACGATCGGCATGAGCAACAAGTACTTCGGCGGTAAGGCGGAGAACAAAGGAGTAGCCGATGCGGCGATCGATGACGACATGAAGGCGGTCGTGACCGGCGCTTATGCGAAGGTCGAGAAGCTCATGGAGACGCTGCATGTTGCGGACGCACTGACCGAGATCTTTACGGTCTTCAAGCGTTTAAACAAATATATCGATGAGACGGAGCCCTGGGTGCTGGCGAAGGATGAGACAAAGAAGGATCGCCTGTCGACCGTACTTTACAATCTCTGTGAAGGTATCATCCTCGGTTCGTCGCTGCTTTATCCGTTCCTGCCGGATACCGCGGAGAAGATCGCGGCCCAGCTCGGAACGAAGCTGCGGGAGTTTGATGCGCTGGGAGAGTTCGGTACGGAGCAGTCCTATCAGGTGACGGATGCGCCGGAGATCCTCTTTGCGAGACTGGATAAGGAAGAGATCCTCGGAAAGGCCGCAGAGGTCGAGGCTGCACAGAAGGCGGAATACTTCGCACACCGCGAGACGGCCCGTGTCAATCTCGTGAAAGCGGGAAGAATGACGGAGGCGGAAGCAGAGACGCAGAGACGGGAAGATGCGGCGGCACAGGGTGTTGCGGCAGACACTGACGGCGGGAATGAGATCCATGTGGAGACGAAAGCGGAGATCGAATACGATGATTTTGCAAAATGCCAGTTTGTCGTAGGCGAGATCGTAAAGTGCGAGGAAGTCCCGAAGTCGAAGAAACTGCTTTGTTCGCAGGTGAAGATCGGTGACCGTACCGTACAGATCCTTTCCGGGATCAAGGCTTACTATACGCCGGAGCAGATGGTCGGAAAGAAGGTCATGGTACTGCTGAACCTGAAACCGGCAAAGATGGCGGGACTGGAAAGTCAGGGCATGCTCCTTTGCGCGGAGGATGCGGAGGGCAATGTCGTACTGATGACTCCGGAAAAGCCGCTGGCTTCGGGCTCTGAGATCTGCTAAAAAGCAAAAGAAAGCTCCGGATCATGTACTTTCATATCCGAAAAGAAAATGAGACAAGAACGATCCGCATCCTGCATGCGGTCCCGGATGACTGGGAAGCCGCCATGGCGCTGGCTTGGCGGACTTTCCGGAAGTTCGAGGCGGATGATTATCCGAAAGAGGGTGTGGAGAGTTTCCTGAAGTTCATCTCGGACAGCACATTAAACCGCATGTTCCTGCTCGGCCGTTACCGTCTCTGGGTGGCGAAGGACGGGGAAACGATCGTAGGACTGGTCTCGCTTCGGGAGCATAATCATATATCACTCCTCTTTGTCGATGAAAAATACCAGCACTGCGGGATCGGACGGGCCCTGGTGGCGGTGGTCACGGAGTTTCTGAAGGAGGAACCGGATGAAAGGTTCCTTCCGGAGAACGAAGAGAACAAGATCCTGGATCTTCTTTACGAAAAAGAGCCGGGCGGGTTCTGCACCGTTTTCTCTGCTCCGTATGCCACGGAGTTCTATCACAAATTGGGTTTCCGGGATACGGCCGGGATCCAGCAGAATGACGGGATCATCTTTACGCCGATGCGGCTGGAAGGAAAAGCTTAAGTGGGTAGTTCGTCGGTCTTTACCGGTTTTCTGCGAGGTTTTTCCTTAAGATAGTTGAATACATCCAGACGGGTAACACCCATTTTTTTCAAAAGGCTGACACTGCGCTGTCGGTCTTTTTTGGTATTATACTCCGGGATCAGGGGAACGCGTACGATGACCCGTTCCGGGCCGACCGTATCCAGCAGGTAACGCAGGTTTTCCTCCATCAGGGATTCGTCGCCGTCCGTGTAGCGGTGATAGATGTCCGGGTTCGTTTCCTTGCAGTCGACGATGAACTCGTTGATACATTTTGCTGCGATCTCGACGTTTTCCCGGGGGACGGCAAGGCTGGTCTCAACGTTGAGATACCAGGAGTCTTCGCAGATTTCCCGGAAGACCGGGTAAAAGGAAGCGTGCAGGAGGGACTCTCCGCCGCCGAAAGTGATGCCGCCGCCGGTGGAGCGGAAATACAGGTCATCGATACGGACCTTGTCGTAGAGCTCCTTTGCGGTGACCGGGGTGGCTTTTGCTTTGGCCAGCATTTCTTTATTGATGCACCAGCGGCAATGCAAAGGGCATCCCGCGCCGGAGACCAGCGACGTGACGCCCTTACCGTCGATACCGATGCGAAGTCTGGAAACCGCCAGCAGCGGGAAACGGACTTCACTCATTCTTTTTTGCCGGGAACGGCAGTGTTATCCGCCGACCTGTAATTTATCGTGTATGCGGCCTTTTTCGGCGGGATATCGTAGTCGATCGCCGGGACATCGCCGACCTCTTCGTAGCCGTAATCGGGGTCTGCTTCCGCGACACCGCTCAGCTCCTGGTTCGGATCATACTCCGGGATCCATTCCTCATTTCCTGCAATGTCGATATCCGGATCGTAATCCGGGTCGACCTGCACGTCGCCGTCTATCTCCCAGTCCGGTTCGGGCATCGCTTCTCCCTGCAGATCAGCATCGGGGTCGTTGTGGTCGTCTTTATCTTTTCCGGCGGAAGGATCGGGAACATCCCCTGTCACATCCCCGCCTTTGCTGCCGGCATGAAGTGTATCGGTGATCGCATCTGCGGGTCCGCAGGCGGTCACACCGGCCGTGATACCGGCACAGATCGCCGTGACGGCTACGGCTTTCCCGAGCTGCCGGCGCGCTTCCAGTTCGCGCTCCAGGTAGCGCAGCTCGCTCTCGCACTTCGGACAGGTGCCGGAGCAGTCTCCCTGATAGGTGCATTCCCTCGTTATATAAGGAATATCGTTTTCATCTGCGATCTTCTGACGGATTTCTTTTAAGATCTTACATTTTGCTTTTCCCAACATATCTTTACCCTCCGGATAAGCCTGTGGTTACCATATTATACAAGAGATACGGATCACGGGCAACGAATTTATGGGCTTTCGTCAGATTGCCGACGTTTTTTTAAAAAAATTCGTCGCTTGGTCAATGGAAATCCGGGCAGATTTTCGTTATACTCTCGAATAGTGGCGCAACAGTGCGCAAAAAGACAACCTTAAGGAGGTTACACACAATGGCAAGTCTTTCTTTAAAGAACGTGTGCAAGGTTTATCCCAACGGCTTTGAGGCAGTTAAGGATTTCAACCTTGAGATCGCGGATCAGGAGTTCATCATCTTCGTAGGTCCTTCCGGATGCGGTAAGTCCACGACGCTGCGTATGATCGCAGGTCTGGAAGACATCAGCTCCGGTGAGCTTCGTATCGGTGACCGTCTCGTCAACGATGTAGAGCCGAAGGATCGTGATATCGCAATGGTATTCCAGAACTACGCTCTGTATCCGCACATGACCGTATATGATAACATGGCATTCGGCCTGAAGCTTCGTAAAGTTCCGAGCGACGAGATCGACAAGATGGTCCGTGAGGCAGCGAAGATCCTTGACCTGGTTCCGCTTCTTGAGCGTAAGCCGAAGGCTCTCTCCGGTGGTCAGAGACAGCGTGTGGCAATGGGACGTGCGATCGTCCGTAATCCGAAGGTCTTCCTGATGGACGAGCCGCTTTCCAACCTGGATGCAAAGCTCCGCGTACAGATGAGAATTGAGATCGCTAAGCTGCACCAGAGACTGGGCACCACGATCATCTACGTTACGCACGACCAGACCGAGGCTATGACGCTTGGTACCCGTATCGTCGTTATGAAGGACGGTGTCGTACAGCAGGTGGATACGCCGCAGAATCTGTATGAGAAGCCGGCAAACCTCTTCGTAGCAGGCTTCATGGGATCTCCGCAGATGAACTTCCTCGATGCAGTCGTAGAGGTTCAGGGCGAGACCGCATACTTAAAGATCGCGGACAAGGCAATTCCTCTGAATGCAGCAAAGTCCAAGAAGCTCATCGATGGCGGTTACGACGGACGTACCGTTACCTTCGGTATCCGTCCGGAGGATGTATACGACAGCGAGATGATGGTAGAGGCGAACCCGAACAGCACGTTCGAAGCTACGATCCGCGTATACGAGCTCCTCGGTGCAGAAGTATTCCTGTATTTCGATCTCGACGAGTTCCCGATGACGGCCCGCGTCGATCCGAGAACGACCGCTCGTCCGAACGATGTCGTAAGATTTGCTTTCGATACCGAGAAGATCCATGTGTTCGACAAGGAGACGGAGCAGACGATCACGAACTAAGGCAGATAAGGAATCACCTTTCAACCTTTAAAACAGGGGGCTCTCCGGCAAAGGCCGGGGGGCTTTCTGTTTTTTGCGCAGTTTGACTTTTTGTGCTTTTGTTGCTAACATGAACACATTATGAAAGAAAAGATTAGGCGTTATCTGCCGTGGTTGGTCTTTGCTGCGGTGGCGTTATCCTGGATCCTGTTTTATCTTCTTCGGGTGGAGCGGCTCCTGGATGCGGATATGTCGAGTGAGATGGTGCTCTCACGGATCCTGGCGGACGAGCATCGTATCATCACACCGAACTGGAAGTATTCGACCGAGATCCGGGTGTTGAATAACCAGATCTTTTTCTCTCTTTTTCTGGCACTGACCGGGAGTTTTCGCATTTCCAGACTGCTCTCGGGAGTGGTACTCCTGCTTCTCTACGGGGCATCGTTCTATTATCTCTGCGTACAGGCCGGGATCAAAAAGTACTTTCCCTACGGGGCAGCATTGTTATTCCTGCCATTTTCCCACGATTACGCATACATCATTCTGTACGGACTCTACTATATCCCGCATATCGCGATCTCGTTTACGACGGCGGCCCTGGTGCTTCATTTCCGAAATGCAAAAACAGCGAAGAAAAAGGCCGTCTTCGGGATCCTGCTGTTCCTGTTATCCGTTGCGGCGGGAGTGGGAGGTCCCAGGCAGATCATTATCTGTTATCTTCCTTTGCTTTTTGTGTTTCTTCTGGAGAGTTTCCGAAATCGGCGGGTGCAGCTGCCGGGAGCCCTGATCGCATTTGCGGGAGGGATCGTCGGGTACGGGATCAACAGCAATATCCTGCTGCGATCGTATCACTTTAACGGATGGAGCAGCTTATCCTTTACCGGTCTTTCCTTTGCGAAGGCGGAGAGCCTGATCATGGGGATCCTGCATGAATACGGATATACCGAGGGGGAAGTATTCTCCGGGGATCTCATCAAGAATATGGCCGCATTTCTGATCGTCGGCGGTATCCTGCTCTACTATATCATTTACGGAAAGAACCGGGAAAAGAGAGGGGCGGAAGAGCGTTTTCTGGCGGATCTTCTTCTCATGATGACGGCGGTGTATTTCCTGCTGTATCTTTTCACAGATATGTATTACGAAGATCGATATGCTCTTCCGTTCATCGTGTTTGCGGCACCGCTGCTGGCTTTTGCGTGGAAACGGGCGGATGAGGAGAAGGCGGATCCCGTGAAAGAGGAAAAAGGAAAAGCCCTTCCCTGGGGGCATTTGATCCCCGCGGCCGTGATCACTGCGGTCTTTCTGGGAGGCTGCGGCAGATACCCGGGACTGATGCGTGCCGACTACACGACAGCGCTGAAAGAAGTGACCGCTGCACTGGCGGCACAGGGATACGAGAGCGGATATGCGTCCTACTGGAACGGAAATATCTGTACGGAACTCTCCGAGGGCCGTTTTGAGATGTTTAACTGGGATGACTATGTTTCGGAAAAGGTCGACGTGGAGGAACTGTATCTCTGGCTCCAGCCGATCGATCATAAGGAAAAGAAACCGGAGGGAAAAGTCTTCATTCTGTTAAGCACGCAGGAGGAAACAGAATGCCCGCTGGTCCGGTATCTGACGGAAGAGGATGTCGCTTTTCGCAATGCTTTCTACGTGGCATACGGCTTTGAGGACCATGCTTCGATGCTTGCGGCGCTCAGCGACTACAGATATGATCTGAATGACGGAGCATGGCTGTCCGGAGGGGACGTGGTTGACGGAGCCTGGATTCTTCATCCGGGAGCGTCTGCGGCCGGACCGAATATGACTTTTTATGCCGGAACCTATGAGATCGAAATAGAGGGTGACGGGATCGAACGGCTGGAGAATGCGGTTACGGCAGAGTTTGGTGCCGTGTCGCTGCCGGTGGGATCCGTACGAGGAGCGATGGATCCGGATATCGCCAGGTCCTTGCGTCTGCCTGAGGATCAGGCGGCATCTGCGCAGATCCTGCGACAGACGATAAGCGTTACGGTGCCGGAGAATACCTATCATGTAGAGCTCCGTCTGAGCAATCCGTCGGCGGAAGATGTCCGGATCACGGATATCATTATCAGGAGACAGTAGACGTGGAGGCGGAAAAGACAGATCACCGGTTCAAGATCCTTTACGCGTTTGCGATGATCATGATCGTAAGCGGTCACTGCGATGACGGTGCGATCGATCTGTTTTATGAGTGGATCCCTTATATGGGGACGCATCTGGCGATCCTGATCTTTGCATCGGGATATTTTTACAAAGATTCGGCGGAAGAAAAGCCGCTTGCTTTTATCGGGAAAAAAGCGAAGCATCTGCTGCTTCCCATGTATCTGTGGAATCTGTTCTACGGTGTGATCGTCGCACTCTCTCACCGGGCGGGATTTACGATCGGCGGGGAGCTGACCCTGCGGAATCTCTTTCTGGCTCCGCTGTATGACGGACATCAGTTTTCCTACAATCTGGCCGGCTGGTATGTCGTACCGCTGTTTGCCGCACAGGTGCTCTATATGAGTATCCGGAAGCTGCTCTCTCTGCCGCGGAAAAAAAGCGCGGACGGGAACGGAAAGCAAACGGCAGCAGAGACGGTAACGGTGCTGGTCTGTCTGGGAGCGGGCATCCTGGGGCTTTCTCTTTCCATCCTGGGTTACCATGAGGGATGGTGGCTTTTGCCGGTTCGTTCCCTGTATTTTCTGGCATTTTACGCGATCGGCGTCTATTACCGGCGCGTCCTGGAAAAATATGACAGACTTCCGAACCTCGTTTATTTCGGATGCATCATTGCGGCGCAGCTGCTGCTCCTGTTTTTCTGTCATCGCATGCCGATCTATGTGATCTCCTGGTGTGACGGTTTTCCGGAGGGGCCTGTCGTACCGTATCTGACGGGGATGCTGGGGATCGCATTCTGGCTCCGTATCGCCAGGATCCTGGAGCCGGGACTCAAAGAGGACCGGGGGCTTCGAAAGATCGCGGATCACAGCTATTCGATCATGCTGCATCAGTTTGCGGGCTTCATGTTTGTGAAAACGATCTATGCGTTTCTGGCAAAGTACACCGGTCATTTTGCCGATTTCGATATGGTCCGTTACAAAACGGATCTGTGGTATTATTACACGCCGGCAAAGCTGCCGTATTATTCCCTGATCTTTTATCTGATCGCGGGGATCGCGCTGCCGGTACTGCTGGCAGAGGCCTGCGGGAAGATAAAGAGCATGAGGAAATCCGGGCAGAAATAAAGCGCAGGAAAGGGGTCGGATGTGAAAAAACAGAAAAAACAGGATCTTGGTACGCTGATCGGGGCGATGGATGAGGATCGTATCCTTACGATCACGGATGAAAACGGTAATGTCCTCGGTACCGTCCGCGCGGGAGTATTGGGCATTTCTCTCGGACAGCCGGCCGGTGATTCGAGGGAGAGTTTTTTCCGCGGGCTGATCAGCGGGGAAATGTCGGAAGACGAGATCGCTGCTGCAGCGGAACGTTTCGGGATCCGCAAGGATGCGAGAGGAGTCGTTTATCTTATCGAGCCCGGACAGACGGGAAGACAGGAGAGCAGTAATCAGAGGGTTTCCTTTATCGGTGAGACCTTAAGACAGATCTATTCCGATCCGGAGACGGCTACCGTGGTCACGCTGAGCGATCACGCGATCGCCCTGATCCGTCTGTTCAGCGGAAAAAAGGAAGCGGAGGCGCTGTCCGAAGAGGCGGAGGCGATCCTAAGTACGATCAATACGGAACTTATGGAGACGGCAAAGATCGCTTACGGAAATACTGCATCCGAATTGATCCAGTTACGCCAGTCCTACCGCGAGGCACGGGTGGCCATGGAGATCGCAGAGGTCTTCAGCACGGAACGCCGGATCGTATCCTATGCGCAGCTTGGGATCGGCAGGCTGATCTATGAATTGCCGAAACCTCTTTGCGAGCAGTTTCTGGAGGAAGTCTTCGGGGACCGCAGGGGGGTGAAACTGAAAGAAGAGGAGATCCAGACGGTCAACAAACTGTTTGAGAAAAACCTGAATCTTTCGGAAACGGCAAGGGATCTGTACATTCACCGGAACACACTGGTCTATCATCTGGAAAAACTGCAGAAAAAAACAGGACTGGATATCCGGAACTTTGACGATGCCCTGACCTTAAAGATCGCTCTGATGGTAAAGCAGTATATGGAATACAGGGGAAGAGCGGACAGGGTGTAACTTATCCGACGCCGCGCAGTACCGCGGCAGGGACATGCTCCTGCGCGATCGATAAAAACTCATTGAGTTCCGGTGAAGAAAAGCCGGAGAAAGTCCCGGGCCCGTGCTCCAGCAGGGAGATGACGTCACTGCTTTCCTCATAGGACTGCAGATACCAGGCAGCGGCACCGGATAAAAAAGCAGCGAGTTCCTGCATGCTCTTTCGGGTGTGGAGTCCCTTGACAAGAGTGGTGCGGAACTCATGATCGATCCCGCTCTGTTTTAAGAAGGCAACGGACTCGGCGTAAGGAGCAAAGAAATCGGATCCTTCCGCGGAAAGACCGCAGACGCGGGCATATTCCGACGGGGCTGCTTTAACATCCATGGCGACATAGTCGATGAGACCTTTTTGGCAGAGATCCTTCAGGATATCCGGCCGGGAACCGTTCGTATCAAGTTTGATCTTAAGACCGAGGGACCGCACTTTGCGGATAAAGTCTTCCAGATCCGGCTGCAGGGTCGGCTCACCGCCGCTGATGCAGACGCCTTCCAGGATACCGCTTCGTTTTTCCATCTTTTTGAGGACTTCCTCTTCGGAAAGCAGAGGATCGAAATGATCCGGCAGTACCAGACTGCCGTTCTGACAGAAGGGACAGCGAAGGTTGCAGCCCTGGGTGAATACCGTACAGGCAAGATGTCCGGGATAGTCAAGTAAAGTTGTGGGTAAAAAGCCTCCGATCCGCATAAGGCAAGTATAGCGGAGCGGGAGCAGAATAGCAAGAGCAGGGACTGCCCCGCGCGGGTAGGCGGCGGGGATCCCGAAGAAGGAGCTCGGAAGGAACGATGGCCGGAAAAAGAGAGCGGCGCGCCAGACGGCGTGAAGAAAAAGAAAAAGCGGCAGCGGAAGCAGCGATCCGACAGGCGAAGACGGACGAGAAATACATGAGGGAGGCGCTGCGCCAGGCGAAAAAGGCGGCTCTTCTCGGGGAAGTTCCCATCGGCTGTGTGATCGTATATGAAGACCGGATCATCGGGCGCGGGTATAATCGCAGGAATACCGACAAAAGTACGCTGTCCCATGCGGAGATCACGGCGATCCGGAAGGCAACGAAAGTGATCGGCGACTGGCGGCTCGAAGGCTGCACCCTGTATGTGACGCTGGAGCCCTGTCAGATGTGCGCGGGAGCCATTGTCCAGGCACGTATCCCGCGTGTCGTCTTCGGCTGCAGGAATCCGAAAGCGGGATGTGCGGGATCCGTCGTCAATATCCTCGATATGGAAGGTTTCAATCACCATGTGCCGGTAACGGAGGGAGTCTTGGGAGAGGAGTGTTCCGCGATGCTGACGCAGTTTTTTTCCGGGTTGAGAAAACGTCTGTCGACCGGCTGAGATGCTTGCGTGTGCCCGCCGGATATGTTATAATCATTAACGCCGTGTGGTTTCGGAAGGTTTCGTCCGATGCGGCTGTTTTGCAGAGGTGATGCCTGAGGCTCTGGTCTCGCGCAATACGTGCCCGTGAACCGTGTCAGGGTGGGAACACAGCAGCACTAAGCAGGATTTCGTATGTGCCGCGAGGGTGCCGGAGTTTAGTCATCTGTGCGGGCAACTGATATCGACAGGCCCGAAGGGCTGCACGGTTTTTTGTAAGAAAGGTTCTTTGCCGCAGAGCGTTTTTTGCGGCAGGATTTGCATAGAGGTGTCTGGATATATGAAGGATTGGGAAGACGGGGAACTGATCGACCTGGATGACGGCGGGGCGGACGGTTACGAAGAGTACGATGAGTATGACGGGTACGATGACAGCGAGTTTGACGTTTATAACGATAACGCTTATGAAGAGGAAGAGCCCGAGGAGAGGGTGAGACGTCCGGAGCCGAAATCCGGGCGCAGAGCCGCTTCCGGCAAGGGAAGGGAAAGACGTTCCTCCGGGAATGCTTCCGCCGGACGGAGAAAGAAAAAAGCAAACAAGGATTTTCTGACGCGCTTAAAGCACAGCGCGATCTCATTTCTTGTAGCGATCGTTCTGATCGCACTGGTCATCTGGATCGCCTTTGGGGCGAGGATCAAAGAGAGCATAGCAAACGGAGAACACTTCGGTGTTCATTTCCTGCTTTCGGTTTTATATCCGGAAAAGTATTCCTATTCGTCGGAAACTTACGATCTGAAAGAGTATTTCAAGGTGTTTGCCGCGGATGATATTGCGATCACGCTGCAGGATGAACCGTACGGGGTACAGAAAACGGGAGAGTCCTACGAGCGGAGCGACAAACATACGCTGGGCAAACTGTTCGGAGACACGCAGTATTTCTCCTTCGAAACGGTAGAGGATCTTTTCACCGATCGTTTCTATTACAACGAAACAGAGGGAGTGCTCCTGTACTCCACGAAGGATTCCGTCGTCACCGTGCAGGTCGGGGATGACAGCAGATATTATGAGAGCGGCAGCGTGCGTACCGACGTACCTTACCGGATCGCCGTGGTCGGAACGGACGGAACGCTGTATGTGGCAGCAGACTATGTAAAACTGTATGCGGACTTTGATTACAGCTTTTATCCCGGAGAAGGGTCCACACCGAACCGTATGCAGGTCTACACCAAATGGGATACGCAGCGAGTAGCGACGGTAGCAAAAGATACGAGAGTGCGTTATCGCGGAGGGATCAAGAGTGAGATCCTCTGCCAGGTGGAAAAAGGCGACGAACTGGTGATCCTGGAAATGATGGAGAACTGGTGCAGAGTAAAGACGCAGGATTGCTTCATCGGATATATCGAAAAGGATAAGCTTTCAGAGGTACGCGAGCAGGCACAGTCTCCTGCGGCCGGGGCGTACCATCCGGAAACGGATTATGCGATGACGCCTCCCGAGGAACGGATCCTGCTCGGTTTCCAGCAGCTGGATGAGACCCGGGATGACGGAGCGGGAATGAAAGTGCTGACGGCGGATGCGACCGGGTTGAATGTGGTATCACCGACCTGGTATTACTTAAACAGTGCGGACGGCGGTTTTATCTCCTGCAGCAGCGTGAACTACGTGGCAGCGGCACATGAGCGCGGATATCAGGTCTGGGCTCTGGTGGAGAATATGAGTCACGGCAGGGGCGCGGAGTTTGATGAGTATGATCTCTTTTCCTCTTCGGAGCACCGGAAGGCTCTGATCGATGCACTGATGGAGGAGGCAAACAGCATCGGCTTCGACGGGATCAATATGGATATGGAGTTTTCCGATGCGGCTCTCGCAAAGACCGGAGAACACTACGTGCAGTTTTTGCGCGAACTGTCGATCGCATGTCATGCGGAAGGTATCGTGCTTTCCGTGGATGTACCGGTACCGACCGCATCCAACCGGGCATATGATCTGCATGAGCTGGGATATGTGACCGACTATGTCATCGTGATGGCGTATGACGAACACTGGGACGGCTCGGATGCCGGAAGCGTCGCATCCATCGGATTTGTGGAAAACGGGATCCGGAATACGATCGAAGCCGGAGTACCCGCGGAAAAAGTGGTCTGTGCGATCCCGTTCTATACCAGGATCTGGTGTACGGAGGGAGAGAGCACATCCTCGCGTGCCGTCTTTATGGCGACCGCGCAGCAGTGGCTGACGGATGAGGGTGTTACTGCGGCCTGGGATGAAGAAACCTGCCAGAACTATGCAGAGAAGCAGGACGGTGCGTCGACCTACCGAGTATGGCTGGAGGATGAGGAGTCCATGAAGGCGAGACTCGGCGTCGTGACGGGGCTTGGCGTACACAGTGTTGCGGCGTGGAGACTCGGGATGGAGAGCGAGGGTCTCTGGGATCTGATCAACGGAGAACTGCATTGAGTGCAGAAAAAAAACATACGGAGATCTTACGGATGGATCCGGAAGCACCGGATCCGGAGCTTCTGAAAAAAGCGGGAGAGTGCATCCGAAACGGCGGACTGGTCGTATTCCCGACGGAAACCGTTTACGGACTCGGAGGAGATGCACGGAATCCGGAATCTTCAAAACGTATTTATGCGGCAAAAGGGCGCCCGTCCGATAATCCGCTGATCGTACATATCTGTGAGCTGAAGGAAGCCGAGCCGCTGGCGGCGGAATTACCGGATGCTTTTTATGCACTTGCAGAAACCTATTGGCCGGGTCCGCTGACGATGATCGTCCGAAAGAGCGATCTCGTACCGAAAGAGACTACCGGCGGACTGGATACGGTTGCGATCCGCATGCCTTCCCACAGGATCGCGGCGGAGCTCATCCGGAGCGCGGGTGTGAGTATCGCAGCACCGAGTGCCAATGTTTCGGGCAGACCCTCTCCCACACGGGCATCCCATGTGATCGAGGATCTTGACGGCCGTGTGGATATGATCATCGACGGCGGGGAAGTCGGGATCGGTGTGGAGTCCACGATCGTGGATCTTTCCCGGGGAGTACCGGAGGTACTCCGGCCCGGGGCGGTCACGAGAGAAATGCTGGAGGAAGTCTGCGGCAGGGTCGCGGAAGATGCGACGATGATGGCAGGCGGCGGAGCCGGGGCACCGAGAGCACCGGGGATGCGTTATCGCCATTATGCTCCGAAAGGAGTGATGACGATCGTTGAGGGAGATCCGAAAGCCGCAGCTGCGTATATCGACGAGCAGATCAGAAAATCCGCGGCAGCAGGAGAGCGTGTCGGAGTCTTATGTACGGAAGAGACGAAAGACGGGTATTCCGCCGATCTGGTACTTTCTGCGGGAAGACGCGGGGATGAAGCGGAAGCGGCGCACCGTTTGTATGCGATCTTAAGGGAGTTCGACGATGCCGGGATCACCCGGATCTATGCGGAGAGTTTTTCGAGAGAGGGCATCGGACAGGCATTGATGAACCGGATGCTGAAAGCAGCGGGATATGAAGTGGTAAAAGTATAAGAGGAGGATGAAAAGATGAAGATCGCGATCGGAAGTGACCATGGCAAGGCATTTGCCCTGAAGCAGAAGATGGTGGAGTATCTGAAAGAACTCGGTCATGAAGTGGATGATAAGGGAACGGACTCCGCGGAGTCCTGTGATTATCCGGACTATGCCCGTCCGGTCGCAGAGGATGTTGCAGCGGGAAAAGCGGACCGCGGTATCGTGATCTGCACGACGGGGATCGGAGTCAGTATCGTGGCAAATAAAGTAAAGGGAATCCGTGCCGCGTTGTGTTTTAATACGGAGATGGCAAGGCTGACGAGAGAGCATAACGACTCCAACGTGCTCGCACTCGGTGCGGCGGTTGTGGATGAGGAGACAGCGAAAGAGATCACGAAGATCTGGCTGTCTACGGACTTTTCCGGGGAAGAGAAGCATGCCAGACGGATCGGCAAGATCACGGAGCTGGAAAAAGCGGGCACCGTATAAGTGTCAGTATCCGTTCGTAAGCCAAGCAGGGAGATCGTCAATGAAAATGTGTAAACGTAGTGATTATATTACCTGGGACGAGTATTTTATGGGCGTATCCGCGCTTGCCGCGATGCGTTCGAAGGATCCGAATACTCAGGTGGGAGCCTGTATCGTCAGCGGTCAGAACAAGATCCTTTCCATGGGATACAACGGTTTCCCGAACGGAGTGAGTGACGATGAGTTTCCCTGGGCCAGAGAGGGAGAGGAACTTGAGACCAAATATCCGTATGTGACGCATGCGGAACTCAACGCGATCCTGAATTACCGCGGGGGATCCCTGGAGGAAACCAAGCTTTATGTCAGTCTGTTCCCGTGTAATGAATGTGCGAAGGCGATCATTCAGGCAGGGATCCGCACCGTCGTATACCGTGACGACAAGTACAACGGCACACCGTCCAATATCGCATCCAAACGGCTTTTTGATGCGGCCGGCGTGAGGTATTACCAGTATCAGCCGACGGGGAAAAAGATTGAGATCGACTTATAACGGATGGAAAAAATATCTTGCTTCCTTATTGATGATCGCTTTTGCGATCGTCTTTTCATATACCATGTCTGCAGATGCGACTTCGGATACGAAGGAACAGATGGAGGAGGCGCAGCGTGAGAAGGAAGAACGTGAAGCCGAGCTGAATGCGGCAAGACAGGATCTTGCACAGACCCAGGCAAATCTGGCCGGACTCGAGAGCGTGAAGGATACTTACCAGGGACAGATGGAGATCCTGAATGAAAATCTGCAGCTCGTCGCGGATAAGCTTGCGGTCCTGGAAAATGAGATCGCGTTAAAACAGATCGAGATCGACGAGACGACAGCAGCACTGGAGCAGGCAAGGGTCGAACGGGCAACACAGTATGAGAGCATGAAGCAGCGGATCCGTTTTCTCTATGAGAACGGAGGAAACACGTATGCGGAGCTGCTCTTATCAGCGGACACCTTCGGGGAACTGTTGAACTACGCGGATTATATCGAGGACCTGTCTGCCTATGACCGGAGGATGCTGGAAGAGTTCATCCGTGTGGAGAACGAGATTGAGGATGCCGAAGCGGCGCTGGAGCAGGAAATGTCGGAACTGGATGACATGCGCGCGGAGGTCGAGGATCAGCAGTCCCAGGTCAACGATCTGATCAGTCAGACGGCGACGCAGATCGCACTGACGGCAGATACGATCGAAGCGGTGGAAGCGCAGGAAGCCGCATACGAAGAAACGGTGGTGCAGCGGCAGACCGAGGCGGAAGCAGCGGCTGCGGAATATGAGAGGATCAAAGCACAGTATGAAGAAGAGCTGCGTCTTTCCCAACTGGCGGCGGTATCCGCTTGGCGGGACATCTCACAGGTGCAGTTTGGCGAGGGAGACCGGTATCTGCTTGCGAACCTGATCTACTGCGAGGCCGGAAACCAGCCGTACGAGGGGCAGCTGGCCGTCGGTGCGGTCGTGATCAACCGGGTCTTAAGTTCCAAGTTTCCGGATACGGTCACGGAGGTGATCTATCAGCGGAAACAGTTTTCTCCGGTACTGGACGGACATCTGGCGCTTGCGCTGGCAAACGACAGGGCGACGGAGGCCTGCTACCGGGCTGCGGATGAGGCGATGAGCGGCGTGACCAATGTGGGAAACCGTGTATTTTTCCGGACACCGATCCCGGGACTGGAAGGGCTGCAGATCGGGGCACATATCTTTTACTGAGACGAGGAGTATATGATGGGAACGACGGAACAGGAACTTGCGATCAAACGTACCGAACTGTCACATGAGAGGACGGATCTTTCGGTCCTGCGTACCGGTCTTGCATTTCAGAATACGAAGCTGTCCGTGGAGCAGACACATCTTTCTTTCCTGCGGACGATCGTTTCACTGATCGGCAGCGCTGCTACGGTATACAAGGCACTTCCGGCGCTCGGGGTATCCGATCTGTTCAGTACGGTCCTGTCGGTCTTCCTGCTGATCTCGGCGGTATACTTTATCATCAAGGACCGCCTGACCTATCCGCGGATGAAGCGGGAGATCGCTGAGATGGAAGCGGAGAAAAACCGAATCATCGAGGAACATAAAAACCACGTCTGACAAGCACGAACATACGTTCTGTTTTGCGCGCTGCGCATCAAAAAAGCACTTCACTTTTCCCTGTATTTCTGATAATATATATACTCGAGTGTGAAAAACTATACATCCAATGAAGGAGGGGGACAGCATGGCAGCAAAGAAAGCACCTGCAGTGACAACATCCGAATCGGGGGCAACGATCCGGGACAGTTTTGATAAGGAACTGTTCAAACGGAGTGTGCTCTACAATATTAAGACGCTTTATCGTAAGACGCTGGAGGAGGCGACTCCGCAGCAGGTCTTCCAGGCCGTAGCCTATGCGATCAAGGATCAGGTCGTAGATATGTGGCTGGAGACGCAGAAACAGTATGAAAAGAAAGACCCGAAGACGGTCTACTATCTGTCGATGGAGTTCCTGATGGGACGTGCCATGGGCAATATGATGATCAATATGAAGGCGTACAAGGACGTGGCGGCTGCGCTGGATGAGCTGGGACTGGATCTTAACGTTGTCGAGGATCAGGAGCCGGATGCGGCACTCGGTAACGGCGGTCTGGGACGGCTTGCGGCATGCTTCCTGGATTCCCTGGCTACCCTCGGATATTCTGCTTATGGCTGCGGTATCCGCTACCGTTACGGTATGTTCAAGCAGAAGATCCGCGACGGTTACCAGATCGAGGCACCGGATAACTGGCTGGAGAACGGAAATCCTTTCGAACTCCGCCGTCCCGAATATGCAAAGGAAGTCCGTTTCGGCGGTTACGTCAATGTCCGTACCGATGAGAACGGAAGAAACAATTATTATCAGGAAGGCTATCAGGCCGTCAAGGCGGTTCCTTACGATCTCCCGATCGTCGGCTACGGCAACGGCATCGTAAATACGCTCCGGATCTGGGATGCGGAGCCGATCGATGTCTTCCGTCTGGATTCCTTCGACAAGGGAGATTATCAGAAAGCGGTCGAGCAGGAGAATCTCGCGCGTAACATCGTCGAGGTCCTTTACCCGAATGATAACCACTATGCAGGAAAAGAGCTTCGCTTAAAGCAGCAGTACTTCTTCATCTCCGCATCCGTACAGGAAGCAGTCGCGAAGTACATGCGTAATCACAAGGATATCAAGAAGTTCTATGAGAAAGTCACCTTCCAGCTCAACGATACCCACCCGACGGTAGCGATCGCGGAGCTCATGCGTATCCTCATGGATGAGTATTATCTGACCTGGGACGAGGCATGGGAAGTAACGACGAAGACCTGTGCTTACACGAACCACACGATCATGGCAGAAGCTCTGGAGAAATGGCCGATCGAGCTCTTCTCCCGTCTGCTTCCGCGTATCTATCAGATCATCGAGGAGATCAACCGCCGCTTCATCCTGCAGATCGAAGCGAAGTATCCGGGCGATCAGGAGAAGGTCCGCAAGATGGCGATCATCTACGACGGTCAGGTCAAGATGGCGCATCTCGCGATCTGCGCAGGCTACTCCGTCAACGGCGTGGCAAGACTGCACACGGAGATCCTGAAGAAGCAGGAACTGAAGGATTTCTATGAGCTCTTCCCGGAGAAGTTCAACAATAAGACCAACGGTATCACGCAGCGTCGTTTCCTCCTGCACGGGAATCCGCTCCTGGCAGACTGGGTAACGGCTCATATCGGGGATGACTGGATCACGGATCTTCCGAAGATCAAGAAGCTTGCGGTCTACGCGGACGATGAGAAGGCACAGCAGGAGTTCATGAACATCAAGTACCAGAATAAGGTACGTCTGGCGAAATATATCAAAGAGCATAACGGAGTCGAAGTCGACCCGAGATCGATCTTTGACGTACAGGTCAAGCGTCTCCACGAGTACAAGAGACAGCTTCTGAATATCCTGCATGTGATGTATCTGTACAATGAGCTGAAAGAGCATCCGGAGAAGGAATTCTTCCCGCGCACCTTTATCTTCGGTGCAAAGGCAGCAGCCGGATACATGAATGCAAAACTTACGATCAAGCTGATCAATTCGGTGGCGGATGTCGTGAACAACGATCCGGCGATCGGCGGCAAGATCAAGGTTGTCTTCATCGAGGACTACCGCGTATCGAATGCGGAGATCATCTTTGCGGCATCGGATGTATCCGAGCAGATCTCTACGGCAAGTAAGGAAGCATCCGGAACGGGTAACATGAAGTTCATGCTCAACGGTGCACTGACGATCGGTACGATGGACGGTGCAAACGTGGAGATCGTGGAAGAGGTCGGCGAGGAGAACGCGTTCATCTTCGGTCTGTCTTCCGACGAGGTCATCCAGTACGAGAACTACGGTGGCTACAATCCGATGGATATCTTCAACAATGATGCGGATATCCGCAAGGTGCTGATGCAGCTGATCAACGGAACCTTTGCGCCGGACGATCCGGAGCGTTTCCGTCCGCTTTACAACTCTCTGCTGAATACGCAGAATACGGCGAAGGCGGATACCTACTTCATCCTGAAGGATTTCAAGTCCTATGCGGAAGCGCAGAAGAAAGTGGAAGCGGCTTACAAGGATGAAAAGGGATGGGCTCGTTCCGCGATCCTGAACACGGCTTGCTCCGGTAAGTTTACTTCGGACCGTACCATTAAGGAGTATGTGGATGATATCTGGCATCTGGATAAAGTAGTGTTGAAGAAGAAATGATTATATGAGACACATCCGCATCAAACACGGCTACAAGTCACTAGATTCGACCTTCATGCGATGAACAAAAAATCCGCCCCCGCATCTTCCTGCGGATAGATACGGGCTGCGGATTTTTTATCGCATTCGGTCTCATCAAGTGACTGGGCTGAATGTGTTTGATGCGGATGATTGTGGTTTGGTAAGGAGAGCGTAGTATGCAGGGAAGAGAGATCATACTGAAAGAGATCAAAGGGGAGTCGATCGTCGGGGTGATCGGCGGGTTGATCCTTGGCGGAGTTTCCGGAGGTTATGCGGCCTATGTCCTGAAAAAAGAATGGGGACAGCTGTGGGGCAGTTACTTTACGTTGTTCCTCTGTCTGTGCGGGATCGTCTGCGGTGTCGGGATCCTGGTGGTAGCGATCCGGCAGCTGCGGGATCCGATGACGTCTGCACAGTTTAAGAAGAATCCGGATCTCCTGCAGATGGCGGATGAACTGTATGCGAACATCATCTATCGGGACAAATACATGGTGCTTTCCCCGCGTATCATCGGAAATGCGAAAGAGGCAAAGGAGATGGCATTTACCGATGAGATCTTTCTGATCTATATCTACCGTCACAAAACGAACGGGATCCCGGACCAGAAACTGCTGAAGTGTGAGACGGCCCGGGGAACGATCGGTTTTAATGTCTTTCATAAAAAAGATCCCGAGATCGATCAGCTGGTAAACACGATCCTTCAAAACTGCCGTTATGCAAGAGTCGGATATACGAAGGAAGGACTTGCATATCTGGAACAGATGCGCAAACTCTGGAGAGAGGACCGCGCGCAGAAGAAGGCACAGGGCAATCTGTAACGATAAGGTATCGGAGAAGAGCGCTTGGAAAAAAAGACAGAATGCAGCGTGTGTGTGCATCATTGTGAACTGAGTGAGGGTGCAAGAGGAAGGTGTCTTGCGCGCGTCTGCAGGGACGGCAGGATCATTGCCGAAAACTACGGACGCATTACCTCGCTGGCACTGGATCCGATCGAGAAGAAACCGCTCCACCGCTTTTATCCGGGGAGTAAGATCCTGTCTGTCGGCAGTTACGGCTGCAACTTAAGCTGTCCGTTCTGTCAGAATCATGAGATCTCACATCCGCAGGATCTTCCCGGCATGATCGCACAAACGCAGACCGTTTCTCCGGAGCAGCTGACGGCGCTTGCGGAACGGTACCTTCCGCAGGGCAATATCGGAGTGGCATTTACCTATAACGAGCCGCTGGTCGGTTATGAATATGTGCGTGATACGGCAAAACTGTTGCGCGAAAAAGGCATGAAGACCGTGCTGGTCACGGCCGGGATGGCGTCAAAAGGGATCGCGGAAGAGGTCTGTCCGTACATCGATGCGATGAATATCGATCTGAAGTCCTTCACGGACCGTTTTTATTCGGAGCTGATCGGAGGAGACCGCCGCATGGTGACGGAGTTTATCGAAGAAGCCGTAAAGCACTGCCACGTGGAGCTTACCTGCCTCATCATTCCGGGAGAGAATGACAGCGAGGAAGAGATGGAACGGCTCGCCGCCTATATCGCATCCCTGAAGGATGGAGAAGGAAGTAAGATCCCGCTCCATGTGAGCAGGTTCTTTCCGCGATACCGGATGCAGGACCGCGAGGCGACCGAAGTCGCACGGGTCTACCGTCTCGCAGAGGTTGCGGCAAAATATCTGGACTATGTATATACCGGGAACTGTTAGTAATAAAATGGAAAGTCGGATAAAGCATGGAAAACGAAAACACCAAAAAGATCATCATATACGGTGTGACGGGGCTGATCCTGATCCTGGTGCTGATCGCAGGTCTGACGATACTGCGGGGGCGCCGCGGAAGCGAGGGGGACGAGCCGTCGGCTTCCGAGAATAAGCCGGCGATCGTTGCTTCCCAGGAGCAGGAGGAGGCTCCGAAGCTGACCAGGAATGCGATCATTGATCAGCTTATCGGTACGATAACGGCAGAAACCTTCAGTTACAAAAAGGACAGCCTTTTGAGACAATTGGAAGAATACGATCCGAGAGACGCCCTGGTCTGGGAGACGATCCTGAAGTACTATGAGATCGCAAACTCGGAAGGTTTTGTGAATACTTATGAGATCCTTCCGATCCGGCCGCAGGAGGAAGAGGAAAGTGATTCACAGGATTCGGGAGCGGCAGATGCGCAAAGCGAAGACGGCGAAGTTGCGGAGATCCCGGCACCTCCTACGATCGAGGAAATGCTTGCACGGATGGATAACAAAGAGGATCCTCTTCCCGGTGACCTGCCGGATGATGACAGTCTTTGCTTTGTGATCCTCGGATTTCAGCTGAATGCGGACGGATCGATCCGGCAGGAACTGGTCAACCGGCTGACGGCCGGCTATCTCTGCGCACAGCAGTATCCGAATGCTTACATCTTAACGACGGGAGGACCTACGGCGTCGGCGGACAGGAATGCAACGGAGGCGGAAGCGATGGCAGATTACTTGGTTGCAAACGGGATCGATGCGGGGAGACTGATCGTTGAGAATGCATCCCTTACCACCTACGAAAATGCGATCTATTCCTGCGGCATCCTAAGCACGCAGTATCCGCAGGTTGAGCACATCGTCGTTGTGAGCAGCGATTATCATATCCCCATGGGCTGTCTTCTCTTTGAGGCCCAGAGCCTGATCGATACCTGTGATCTTGAAGGGATGACGGAGCTTCATGTCATCGGCAATGTCGGCTGTCTTACCAACGGGCGTTATTACTTCGGCGCAAGCTCTCAGGCATCGCAGCTCAAGAGCCTGTCTTATTAGGATAACAATCTGTCAGTGGTCATTGTTTTTCTCCTTTTCTCGGAATTGTGGTACCGGTCTGTAGCATAGCAAAATTATAGGTTCCAATGGTTTAGACTTCAAGATTAATAAGGGATATTCATGAAGCTTCATGTAAGAACTTTTAAGAGAGCGCTTCTCTGATTATAAGTGATTTCTTATTTTCAGAGAGGTGTTTTTTGTGGTTTTATCAGATAGCGAACTACAAGACTTTTTATGTATTTTTGATATGGCTGTGTACCGTAATTAGATGCTTGCGCTGACATAAAGTGCGCTTGCGAGACGAATAACGGTAGAACATAAGATATATATCATGCAAAAACGTACAATAATACTGCATTTTTATACAGTTTTCGATTATTTAGCAATAAAATATTGAAAAAGAATAACCAGAGGGTATAATAACATTTTAATAGAGACGGACACTGGTTATAAGTAATATTGGAATTATCGGATGATTGTTTTTCTGTTTCGTGTATTGTTGTCATTGAATTCCGTGATGGTATTCGGGGCAATATATATGATTAAAGCCGGAGTATGGATCGAAAATGATGCGTTTTTATCTGCAGTTATATATACAGTCCGTCTACATTGACGGAAGAAGGGCAGTGGTATAGGATACGAGAGTTTTCCAAAGAAAAATATTGTATCGATATTTTGAAAAACGTTTGGGACTCTACGAGATATGAACAAATCAAATCAAGAGATATAGAAAAAATAGACTATATTTGCTCATATCAAGATCAAATGAAGATGATTTGAAGACGTTGTTATATGGAATAGAACAAAGATACTATACTACACCGGTTACGAGGGAACGAAGATTGGCAAATTCTGTTACCAAGATTTGATTGATAAGAGAGGTCTATATAATGGAATTGATGCAATGGTTGGTGTGTGTTTTAGACAGGTTTGTATTGTATAATTTTTTGAATACATTTTTGCCCCGAAAACGAAGTGAGCGCACTTTTATTCTTATAAGTTATTTGATCCTGTCAGGTAGTGCATTGTATCTGATCAATTTATACGGAAATCCTAGGTGGAATTTAGTAGGAAGTGTGTTAACACTAACGATAACAATCCTCTTGTTTTTCAGGACAGATATCAAACAATTGATCTTTTATTCCTTTATTATATGTGTTGTTGCTATGATTGCAGAGTTTGCGGTGTATACTGCGTATACTTCTATATTGAAAGTGCCGGCGAATCAATCGATTCAAACACCCTGGGTAGATATGATGGGTGTAATGGCAAGATATGTAGCATTTGTTATTATTGGTAAAAACATCAAGGTTGACGAGTCGGAAAGAAAATATATATTTTGGCTGAGATTCTTGTATCCAGCTATAACGCTTCTCTTAATCCTAAAGATATATCAAATAATATCTTTAACAGAAGTGAAGGCATATGGAATAGAGTGGATTTGCGTATTACTAATGATCGCAACAATTGTTTCTTTCAAGATTATAGATGATATGGCCGACTTAATAAGAAACAATGAAAGGTATAAGAAAGCGATAGCAGAGAATTCTCTAAACCTTGATCGCTATGAAGAATTGGAGAAAGAGGAAAATGCCTGGAAGAAAAGAGAACATGATTTGGCAAAATATCTTTCTGCTATAGGTGGGCTTGCGGAAGAGAAGAAGGATAATGAAATAATAGAAGTTCTTGAGGGGATGCAGATCGAGATAAAGTCATTACGCAAGACACAATATATTGAAAATGGAGTGATCAATGCGTTATTGAGAGTCAAACTGTCCGAGGCAGAAAGCAAAGGTATTAGTGTTGACTTTTACGCAGAACCCAATTTAGGTATAAGCACATTTGAAATTGCTGATCTTATAGCGATTATCGGTAATCAATTAGATAATGCGATAGAAGCGGCGCAACTATGCAGAGAAAAAAAGATAATATGGGCAAGATATTATTGTACGGACGATCGGAAAATAGTCTTTGAGATGGAAAATAGTTATGAAAGGGATATGTATAAATGGAAAGTCATAGAAAAGGCGCGCGAGAAAGGAGGTGTGCATCATGGATTAGGAATGAGGATCATAGATGAAACCGTAAGACGTTACGGAGGATTTTATGGCGTGGAAAAAGAAGATAAGTGTTTTAGGAGCGTAATTGTATTACCGAGAGAAAAGGTTGCATAAAAGGAGGACGAATAATGATTAAGGAATTAGTGAAAAAATGTTCGAAATACGGTGTATTCAATGGGGTGGTTCTTATGTTGACAATCGGAACATTAACAAATACGTGCTGGTGGTTAACATATCAGCCGAATATTCCGGAAAAGCTCAAAGAAATATAATAGCATATTGATTAGCAAATTAGCAAGGATATTAACAGATCGACAAGTAGATAAGGGAAAGCTTCCGTCAGATGAAAGAGAAGTGTTCTATTATGCTTTTGAAAACCTGATCAGCGATATATTCAATATTCTTTTGTCTCTTGGGATAGGTTTTCTTTTTGGAAAGTGTTTTGAGATGTTAGTATTCTTGGCTTGTTACGGAATGATTCGAAAACATGCGGGTGGATATCACGCTTGTACCAGGGGAAGGTGTAACGTGATTTCCATTTGCATTGTTCTTTTGATTGTTAGTTTGAACTGTTTAGAGTACAGTATTATTCCGGTGTGGATTATGTGCATTGTAGTAATAATGTTGTCTTTTGGTATAATACATATATCTCCAGTAGAGGCAATAAATAAGCCTTTAAATTTCGAAGAAAAGAAAAAGAACAAGATATCTACACTGAAAAATATTGTTTTGATAAACCTTTTCGCATATTTATGGATGATTCTTTTTCTAGACAGATCTCTTTTATATAATGCTATGCTTGCATTTACGGCAGTATTGTTGCTGCAAATATTTGGGATGATAAAACTATATCATTATAAAAACAATCAAGGACGTTGAGACTTATACTTTTCTGTTGAATATTCGAGAATATCCGTTTTAAACTGCTTGATTTTACTGCGGGAGATGTTGAGCTCAGTTTCGTCCGATAGCGTAATTATGTTATAGTTTGATTTCCATATATGCTTAAGATTGACGAGATAACTGTTATGAGGCAATGAAAAGTGATAAGGAGAAAGCAGGTCCTGCAATTCCGGAAGGGATTGCTTGGATACTAAGTGGGAGGCGTTGTATTTCTTACAAGCATCCTTTGTGAGAAATACATTGCAATATCCGCGATTTCTGGCGATATATGTAATGTCATCGATAGGAAGATTGATAGAATTTCTTCCTTGATAGACTAGCAAATCAAGGTCAGGTTGACGGGTTTTTAGAAATTGAATTGTTTCAGATAAAGTATTTGCTATTTTGTCATCTGACAACTCTTTTTTTATATAACGAAATGGTGTGTGGAGGAGCACGTCAGGAGTTATATCGTATATTCCGGAGCAGAAGATCAAGAGTGAATTTGAAAAATACTTACGAAACATTTCAGCAGCAGTATATCCGTTAATTGTATTTGAATTTGGAAATTGAATATCCAAAAGAAGAACGTCAATTTTAGGAAGCTTTTTCATATCTTTAAGGAAAAAATTCACATCTGTATATGTATGGATACAATAATCAGATGGATCTGGAATCACGGATGCCAATAGTCGATTAATCCGTTTGCAAAAATATTCGTCATCATCACACACATAAATATCGTACACAATCCTATCCTCCTAACCCTCTGATGCTAGTTGTTTAATCAGAATATAGCATATGGGGGGGTGTAAGTTCAATGAAATTTTTAACTCTAAATGTATATTTTCGATGAGTTAACTCATTCGTTATTACACACAGAAGATGCTATAAAAAAATGTATATTATAAGGCAAGTTTGCGTAATTCACATTATATCACGAATACCCTAAAACGTAAAGAATCGATAAAGAAAAAAGATGTAAGGGATAAAGAATGATAATTCCGACATAAAAATGTCTATTTTGTCAAATGCCATAGACGGAGGTTTGAATAACATTATAATGAAAAATTGAAAATAGACGAGATTACAATTTTGATATGTCTATGTTTAATAGCTTGGAAGGAGAAACGGCGGATGCGTAACAAAGGGAACAGAAGATTATTGGCAGGGCTTATTACTGTGGCATTAAGTATTACGGAGGTATTAGGATACCTGCCGGTGTATGCGGCAGATCCGGAGGAGGAGTATTCGCTGGAGAATACCGTGGTATCCTCGTGGGAGGGTGGTTACCAGGGTGAACTTTTGCTTCGAAACCTGTCGGACCGGGAAATGACGGAATGGTCGATCAACTTCGCATCCGCTAATCGTATTTCCGATTATTGGGGAGCATCTTTTTGTCTCATGGATTCGGTGGACAACGAGACACCGGAGGATTATAATCAGGAGTATCACTACACTGTAGAGGCAATCGACTATACGGGAACGATTGCGCCCGGAGAAGAAATTACGATCGGATACATCGCAGATGGTACAGTAGGCGAATCTGCAGAATTGTCTGTTGAATACGTTTTAAAAGATCCGAACTCGGCGGAAGGAGAGGATTCGGAAGATAACGAAAGCGATAAAGACGAGAATAACGAGGGGCAGCAAAGCCCGGAGCAAACGTCGGAGCCTGCCGGAGGGATCTATGTCGGTGATGGCTATAAAGTAGAGGTACAGATCCCACAGACTTGGGATCACGCCTATAACGTAAAACTCTTGATCACTAACACAAAGGAAGAAACTCTGCATAACTGGGGCTTTTTGATGAACACTGCGGATGTGATCAGCGGATTGTATAATGCGGTGGAATTATCAGAGCATAACGGTACGCGGCTGCTGAAGAATGCGGGGTATAATCAGGACATCCCTGCCGGCGGAACGGTAGAGGTGGGATATACGGCGTTTTATGAGGAAAGCCCGGTTGTCCCGGATGAGTTTGCGCTTGCATCATTTGAGAAAAGCGTTGAACAGACGGAATACAGCGTGGAACTATTTGTATTGGATGAATGGGACGGAGGTGCAGTCGCGGAGATCGTCATAGAGAATACCTCGGAGCAGTCGATTGAAGACTGGGAGATGGAGTTTGACACTGATACAGCAATTCTCGGGATCTGGGGAGGCGTGATCATATCCCACGAAGGAACGCATTACAACTTGAGAAATGCAGATTATGCGCAGAACATTTCTCCCGGAGAGCTTTGGACGATCGGGCTGGAGATCACGGGAAGTGTATCAGAGATCGAGAATGTCTTTATGAGGAAGATCGTGGTTGCAGAATCGGAACAGACTGCAGAGATTGACGATAAAAAAGATACGGATGGGGACGGCATACCGGATGTGTATGAAGAGCTGTTCGAAACGGATCCGGAGAAAGCGGATACCGACGGAGATCTGCTGAGCGATTATGATGAGCTCTTTTTGACAGGAACGGACCCATGCAAGTATGATTCGGTAAGAACCGGCATTTCCGATTTTGATGCGGATTCTGATGAAGACGGTCTGTCCAATGGATATGAACTCGGAGCGGGGATTGATCCACTGAATGAAGATTCGGATTATGATCGTCTTTCTGATGGGGAAGAGGTCAATCTTTACCATACGGATCCGCAGGAGCCTGATAGCGACGGAGATACCTTGTCGGACGGAGAGGAAGTGCTGATCGGTCTTGATCCGCTGAACCCGGCGACAAACGGAGTCCCGGATGCTGAGTATATTATCGAACAGACGATAGGAAGTGACAGCGATACACTGCGCCTGATCAACGGAAAAGAAACAGCGTATAGCTTGTCATTAACTGTTAAAGCGGCAGGATATGCCGGAAACATGGCTGTGGGGGAGAGCGGTTACGGACACGTGCTGAACAATGCTTCCGTGATCGGAATGATTCCTTCTTTTGAGTATGAAAATAAGCTGGAGGAAATGACGATCTCTTTTAAGATTAATGATTCGCTTGTTGATAATATACTGGGAACGTATGCGGCTTACAATGAAGAACTTCGCGGAATAAAGAGGCTTTCAATTGCGTACTATTCGGAAGAACTGCAGGTTTGTCTGCCGATTGAGAGCCAATACGATATAGAGAATCATATCGTTTACGCGACGGTAAGTCGTCAGGGAACCTATTGCCTGATTGATCTGGAAAAATGGTTTGACATGCTGGGCTTTGAGCCGGAGGATTTTGCGGCGGAGGAGGATAATGCATCCGATGATCCTGATGAGTCGAATTCCGATATATATGGAGATCTCGGTGACAGCGATTATGAGAAAATGTTTTTCGGAGGTCATCTGTATTCACTGATACCATTGGAAATGACGTGGGATGCTGCAGAAGAATACTGCGAAGGCAGGGGAGGACATCTTGCGACGATCACATCTGCGGCGGAGCAGAGATTTATCCGGGAGAATCTGTTGGACGGGACGGAGGACTTTGAGTATTGCTGGCTTGGCGGTTATACGAAAGACTCCCTGGATGACTTTGAATGGATCACAGGAGAACCGTTCGAGTACACAAACTGGCGCCATGGCGAACCTAATTTTTCTTATGAAAAATGCCTGCATGTATACAATACGAACGATCCCGATTATTTCGGGCTTTGGAATAATACCGGGGCGTCATTAAAACAATACTTTATCTGTGAGTGGGACAGCGCGGAAAATGAAGAGCCATTGATGTTTTTTGCGGTAACATTGAATCCGGTGCCGGATGATTTTGGCCCGATTACATCAGATAATGTGGCGGATTATGATGGTGATGGTGTTCCGAATAATCAGGAAATAAGGTTTTCTCTTGATTTGGGGAGTTCTCTTGGGACTTCAAATTCGATGCTGGATCTGTACTCCTATTTTGAGGTGACTACCGGGCTGCGTTGTTTTTCATCCCTCGGGAATAATTCGGAAAGGGTAATGAGTAAATTGCAGGATGTCTATCTTGTTATGATCAATTCGGATCCTACTTCGGCTGACTCAGATGGGGATGGAATTACAGATGGTCAAAGCGGATATGTATACAAAGATAAGAACGAAATAAAGGGTCTGGATAATCAACCTTTGACCAAAGGCGTATGTGTAAACGGTGAGGTTGTTGTTGGCGAATTGACTATTGTATCGTGTGATAATGGATTTGGTGGTCATGCATTTTTGGTCTATCAAAGTTATATTGATGATGTTTTAGATTTTTCGGGTTTGACATCAGGTTATTCTTATGGGAACTGGGAGCCGGAAAAAGCAGGGTTATATGAGATTCGTTCATTTGAGTATGTTTCAATAGGAAATGCTGGGGGACAAGCGGGTGGTAGTAGCTCGGAATCATCGGAATCTTCAGCGACCGGAAATGATCATGATATAGCTGGGATATATTATAATCGAGAGTTTGCTAATGAATACCATCATTATCATAAAACTTTTAATCCTTTATATCCCGAGAATTATCGCGCAAAGTATGATAAAAATATAGCTTACAGTTGTATTATAACAAAATTGCAGCTAAATGATCTAATATATTATTCGAGTCAGAATAATTACTATAATGTAGCGTTCAACAATTGTGTGGAGGTTGCTAGTAGATCTTGGAATTATATAATGCCGGAAACGGAAAAAATTCCGGAAAGTGGATTACCAGGTATAGAAAAGAATCTCTTAAATCAAAAAGAAGGATCTTTTGTCTTTGATATGTATCAGATTGTGAGTAGAGATTAGGGGAAATGAGCAGAATGAAGAACAAAGTCATACGGTTTATTTCGTGGATGATCCTAGCGCTGCTGCTGTACTTATTGTGCTTATTTGGTTGGATTCCGACGATTACGGAGTATAATAGTATAGATATAAGCGCCGTTTCGAAAGCATACATTTTGGGGTTTTCTATAGCAGCTGCGATTGTGTTTGCATTTTCAGTTTATTATTTCATGCAAGTATTTATAGAAAAAGAAGGGGAGAAAAAGAAGATAATTTTTGCTATTATTCTGATGATGGTTTACGTTGTTGGCATCTTTTTACTCAAACTGTTATATGAAAGTAAGCTATAATTACCTGAACATCAAAGACTGTTTGATGAGGTGCCCTTCTGTAAACAGAGTATATATTGATGAATTGTGCATTTTATAAAACATTATTATGAGCGGAGGAGAGACGGGTGTTTCTTGAAACGTTGATTATATTTGGCGTTCCCTTACTTATTGTAGGATCTTTTTTTGCTTGTAGCATTAGTTATTTTTGTAGAAAAAAAAGTGTAATAAAGTTGTGCGCGATGTTGATTCTATTGATACTGATAGGATTTATGATATCCGGAATAAGACATAGTTTGTGGCTGTATGATTTCGTGATGATGTAGGAGTAGAAAAACTTGGTTGTCTTCCAATAAATGACATAGGAGCGTTAGAAACATTTATGTTATCGGCATTGTCAGAAAATGAAGTGGAGCAGAAAGACGTGATAGAGTAGAGTTCACATGGCCGCTGTTTTCTGAAGCATTGTCTGATGGAACAGAGAAAATTTATATATTTTCAGAGGATCAATCGCAGGCCACAGTGGATATGTTTAGTGATTTTTTGATGGACAGAATAGCGGAGGAGAAATGAAGGGGAAAAGGATACAATATTTTTGTACATTCATTTTTCTGATAATGAATGTATTATTGTTGTATAAGATATTGATTCCATTCGGTGAACCCAAGAATAACGGTGTAATACTTGCCTCGGAAGAATCACCGGACAATAGATATAAAATGGATGTATGTTATGGGAAAGATGTGGAGGTGGCATTCGGGCCAAACCCTGTATTAATCAGCTATAGATTATATGATAATCTGTGCGCGGTAAGATGATTTTGCCCACGATGTAAAATTCTGTTTACCGTACAATGTAAAAAAATCATTACCTAACGATGTAAAATTTTGCTTGACATTTGCAGATAATCAAAAGGAAAAGTATGTTTGCGAGGTGAAACGCTTGGCAGATAAGCAATCTGTTGAACAAAAAACGGAAGAGTTTTATCCTGAATGGGAAGCAGATCATGTTACGATATCTCATTGGGACGCACAAAACGAAAAAGGAACAATAAGAATATATTACGAAGATTTAGAGTAACTCACGGAAAAATCATGAAACATAAAATAGTTAATATTGTATTGATTTGCATATTTGTCATACTTCTTGGCATAGTGGCGTATAAGTTTATGCTGGGAGAAACGGATCGAAGATGGTTTTCTGAAAAGTCTCCAAACGGTAGATTTACTGTGAGCGCCAAGTATGAATCTTCATCATTATTTCCGCCACCGACCAATGTACTGGTTTCACTTCATGACAGCAACGTGCCAGCCATTGTTTGTCAGTATCATATTGAGATTAACGGAACGGAACCGTTGGGAGAAGAAGATTACGATATCGAATGGAACGAGGATCATGTAAGGATTAAAACAGAAGGCAATAACGGGAAGAAAAATGTAGTTAGGATTTACTGGGAAGAATAGTTTTTACGATGATGTAGGGATGGAAAAACTTGGTTGTCTTGGATATAATTGAAAGATGTAACATTCTTTTAGATTCACTAATGTGAGGTTTAAAGAAGGTGGAAAAAAATGATTTAGTGGAATTCAATCCCTATATTGATTGTCCGAATACTGTAGTAATGACTAAAGATGAACTGACATGGTATGGTCTGCGTAGATTAAAAGTAATGCTGCTTATGGAACAGGATATGGAAGATGTATTTTCTATATCTGATACCCCTTTGTACCGACTTGCGGTTGAAACGGCTCATAATCATGTTAAGCGCTGCGAAGAGAGGTATGGAATCAGTCGTTATGATATAAGATTGCAAGAAATAAGTTTTTCATAGTATGTCTTAATTCTGGCTTCAAAATTTGTACTCCTTTCTACAACATCTATATCAATAAGTATATTAAACAGATCCCCAAGAGATGCCTTTATGTCCCACCCCATGAGCGTTTGGTTTGATGTATCAGATTGACCATCAGCAATCTGAAAATTCTCATTTCTTTTTATGGTGCTAATATATAATTCTTTTCTCACATTATCCTTATCAGTATCAACTGAAATATATGTAGCTGTTTTAGGATTAAATCGTTCGGTTTTTTGTGAATTGATTTCGAGAATACACATCTCCCGTAATCTTTCAAAACGATATCCACGACCACGCTTTTCTATTGTTTTGATAGCATTATTGACAGATTCAGTATATGCATTTGTAAAGCCACAATCCCAGTAATTTAATATATGATCCCTGTGGCGTGTCATCGTTTTTTTCATTCCATAAAATTCAGGATGTGTTGGAATTGATGAAATCCACTTGTCAAACATTTCCGCTGCCTGAGCTTTGGATTTTGCTATGTTATATATCTCACGAAATGTTTCTTTACACATATACCCCTCATGAAATTCAGGGATTTCCCTGAACCATTCTTTTAACTGTTCTCTGCTTTCTATGGACACATCCTCCCAGTTAGCCATAAAAAGTTTTCTGGAATTCTTAAAACGCTTGACACCTTCCCCAGCATTAAGATGTTCTTTCTGCACACGCTTACGAAGATTATCAAGACACTTATTTACATTCTGTATGGCATGGAATTTGTCTATTACTATTAGCGCACTCGGTAATACTGTTGATACAGCCTTGGCATATACCGGAGCAAAATCCATGGTAACGCATTTGCAAATAGATTTATCCAGCGTTTTAAGATAATTTTTGACAGTTCGTAACAGATTATTAGGCTTCATATCAAGGAGTTTCTGTCCCTTGATGTCAGTCAGAACCAGACGATACTGATCGTCTATATGAGCTTCATCCATCCCCAGAATCTCCGGGGTGTAAGCATAATTAAGCTCTTCTTTATGGTTATCGACATATTCCTGAAAGACAGCAGCTACGGTCTTGGGATCTATAGAATAGTCATTGGCTATATAACGGAATGGTTCACCTTTTATAACACGGCTAACAAATTCTTGTTTGAGTCGGTGGGTTATATGCTGTCTTTTAGTAAAAAAAGTATAAGTATCCGGAAAAACTGAACCACATTCCGGGCACTTATAACGCCTTAGATGAAGCTCAATATAAACCAGTTTGCCTTCAGATTTTACATCATGAAGGAGATAATCGACTTTATCGTGCCTGTTTGGGTCTAATTTGTGAGAACAGGCAGGGTTTATACAGACAGGGCGTTTGGTAGCCTCGGCTATATATTTGATACTTAAATGTTTGCTATCTTCCTGCCTATCTGTTATATTTATCTCAGGGATGTCGATATAATAAGTATGGTTCTTCATAAAACAGTATTATATATGCTAACCACGGAAAATTCCACATGAAAAAGCGAATCTTCCCACAGGTAATTCCGCAAATATCGTTGACATGAATCAGAAAAATATCGATAATTGTATTGACAGGAGGACGATGGAGTGCTACAGTCCAAAACATGTGTGAGTGCCACATACCAAATCACTTCAGATAACTTTATGAAAGGAGGTACCTGTATATGATCCAAAGAAGTTCTATAATTATCGATCCCCAAAAAAGCAAGAAGTTTATAAAGTTTATGGACTCGACCGCAAAAGATGAAAAATTCTGGAAAAAAATAAAAGAAGGTGCTTCCGTCAAAATAGACAAAAAAAAGCTGGATGGACTATTTGAAAAATAAATATGGAATTTGACTGGATAAATATTGAAAGCGTGGACGATACGGTTATTGATAAATTTGACTGTGGCAACCACGCTTTTAATGATTTTATACAAAAACAAGCGAAAAAATGGAATGCAGCTGGCGAGAGTGTAACATATGTCTTTGCGGATATTGATGAAATAAAAAATCACGCAGTTACTCGGATATATGGATTTGCGTCAATTAACACACTGGGGCTACTTTTTAATAACGGTAAACAAAATGAATATTTGCCATGTGCTGAAATCAGATTGTTTGCCATAGCAAAACAGCTTAGAAAACATCATGATCAAACGGTGTTATGGAGTGATATAATTTTTAAAACTCTTCTACAAAACCTTTACCATATGTCAACCGGCATTATTGGTTTTAAGGCTATTTTTCTAAATGCTAACCATGATGGGTATCAATTATATATAGACAATGGATTTGAGATTATTAAGGAATATACTGTACCTCAAATTGACTTAAAGATAGAAATAGAAGAATGTACCCCATTACTATTGATGATTACATCTAAAATGATCGATAATATATTTTTATAAGAATATGACGATTACAGTCTTTCTTTTGCTATATATCCGTTAAGATACAATATTTCCTATTAAGAAAGTCATCCATAATTATCACCTTTGATCGGATTGTAGATAATCTATATGATATTTACGTCATATACCCATTGCGTGCGTCTGTCAATAATAATCCCACATATTTTTCCACATGTAATTACAAAGCAATAGATACGATATTCACAGTTAATTCCTCATACCCTGCACTGGTATACGGACAGGAAACAAACTTGCCATACTATTACCGGAAACTCGCGGGGAACATCCCGGATGTTTCCACACTGAAGACTCTCCTTGCTGATCTGGACGACCTGGGGTTCGATAAACTCAAAGTCGTACTCGATCGCGGTTTCTATAGTGAAGCCAACATAAATGCGTTATATAAGAATCATCTGAAGTTCCTTTTATCCGCGAGCACCTCGCTGAACTTTGTAAAGAAGGCACTCGATGAAGTATATGATGATTTGGATCTCTATCAATACTATGATGAGACTCATCACCTTTATGCAACAACCGTAACGACCCAGTGGGACTACACGGAGGAAAGGCCTTACAAAAGAGACACCATCACCGCTAAGTGCCGCATATATGTTCACTTGTTTTACAATGCCGAAAAGGCTGCTGCTGACCGTGCTGCATTTGAAGATCACATCACTTCCCTCTGGCACGAGCTCACAGAAGAAAAAGATGTTTCGGAGCACGACAATCAGTATAAAAAGTACTTCATCATCAGAGACATGCTAACGCGCGGGCGTGTGATTATTGTCAAAGATGATGCCGTCCGTAAGGCCCGCCGCTACTATGGTTACTTTGCAATTATCAGCAATGTCAAGATGGATGCGATCACTGCACTTGAAACATACAGGAACCGGGATCTTGCTGAAAAGGTCTTCGGAAACCTGAAGGATAAACTGAATCTGCGCCGGGCACTTGCTTCATCGGAACAAGGACTGAACGGCAAGCTGTTTGTTGCCTTTGTGGCGCTTATATATCTGTCCTACATAAAGCAACAAATGCAGGTGAATAACCTCTACAGCAACTATACTATGCAGAAGGTCTTCGATAAACTTGATGTCATCGAATGCTTCGAGAATCCCGGCGATGCTCTGCGTGTTGGTGAGGTCCTCAAGAAGCAGCGAGACCTGTATGAGGCGCTTGGTGTCGAGCCACAGACACCGTATCAGGAATCCTCATTATAATTTTCCGGGAATCCATGATGTAAATAGTGTGAAAAACTCTTCACCCTTCAACGCTGGTGGCGTAAAAGCTAATTTTTTCAACTTTTTGGGCATTCCACGTAATAGTTCAGGAGGGAATGCAGAGTGGTAAGTATATTATAGAAGACCTTTGATAGATACTTTTACAGAAAACTATTCACAGACTCCTATTTGTTGATTTCTAATTTGTATTCCAAGAGCGTTGGTATTCCGCCATATACTCCTGAAAGATAATCCTTTTCGAATGAAGCATCAGACCGAATTTTG
>Ga0310694_10000934_pt1 | contig 35573 bp, 30 predicted proteins | sample 174DNAGHGhighgp2_FD_203884 | JGI IMG/M metagenome (GOLD analysis project Ga0310694, IMG submission 203884) | Sheep rumen microbial communities from Palmerston North, Manawatu-Wanganui, New Zealand - 1742 DNA GHGhigh gp2 (v2) (version 2) | ecosystem: Host-associated > Mammals > Digestive system... | reverse complement strand
ATCCGAGGTTTGTCCTTCAAAACCGCTGCCGTAGCGATATTGTGATTGCATATTTTTAAATCTCGGGTCATCGCCTCCACTTGTCGTCGCTCCGTTACAATCGGCATTGGCCGCACTCGGGCCGAAAATGCCGGCAGCACCGTTAGGCATATATACGCCGCCGTCTTTATCAACTCTTACACCGCCGTTGACCGCAGCACCGTTTGCCGCAGTTCCGCCGGCCGCAACTCCGCCGTTTGCACCGCCGTTAGCCCCTCCGGCCGCGCCGCTGCCACCGTTAACTCCGCCCGGAATTGCCGGCGCAACATCCCACTCGTTGCTGGTATCGGCATAAGTAACATATTGTGTTCCCTCATCATCGGCACGACGCATTTTGAGACATACCATACGTTTGCCGCTGCGCATAACCATATCGCCGACACCCTCAACAATAATCAAACGGTTGTTCGGTCCTTTGGTACGAAAACCGACCGGAGTTTCCGAACGTTCGATAATCATTGTCACAATCGGACGCTGCACCATATTTATAGCCTTTTCACCCAAATCTATATAAGTAAAGATATCGTCGTGCCATACCCGTTCCGGCGCAATAATAACGTCATCCGGATTCGGAACATAGATTTCAATATCAAACCGAAACTTTTCCGGATCCATCGGAATACTTCTAAGCCAATCTTCTTTCAAAAAGCGTCTGGTATAGGTGGCATCAACTCTTTTACTGTTATTGTCAAACCCCATACTGCCCGGACGGCTGCCGGCTATCTGCCCGCTGCCCCTGGGACTACCTCCCGATGCGCCGACATTGTCGACAACATCAATATCTATGATTGAGTTGGTAATTCTTTCGGTATTAACTCCTTCGCCGCGAACATAAAACACATATTTATTACCGGAACGACCGAAAACAATCAGGTTGGTATCGCTGCCGACGGCGTACGGTGTCAGCGGAAACAGTACCAGCGAACTCGGCTTGTTGATGTGTGCGCCGAAATTGTTCGGGTCACCCATTTGAACATCTTCAACCAATTCCCATTCCGGAAAATTAATCAGAGTCATCATACCTTCGCGCAAACGAACCGGCAACACCAAATCAGGCGACCAATAATATCTGGAATAAGCCGGTTTACTCTGTCCTTCACCCAAATTTTGCAAAGGGTCTTGCCAAGCTTCCTGAAACATACCGGTTCCGAAACCGGCATATCCCATATTTTGAGCAGGATAATTGCCCTGCGTCTGGTCAGATGATTGGTTCAAACTTTCATCACTGACCAAGCCGGCAGCATACAGGTTATGCGTAAACAACATTCCCGTAATCATCAATATCAGTGTTTTAATGCTCTTTCTCATTGTTTTATCCTAACTTTAATCTTTGATTTGTTTGACCGTATAAGACAGGACGGTAAATCCCACAGGATTCTTCAGCCTTTCTTTGTATGAAACGCGTTGCGGAACATACTGTATACGCATGCTGGCGCGATATCTCAGTTTTTTAGGTGTATATGAAGACGGTAAATAATAGTCGACGCTGTATTCTACCTGCCAAACCGCTTCGGAAATTTCGTTGACCGTAATAATCGTGACATTACTGGTCAGACCGTCTTCCTTCATTCGTTTCATCAGTTTCGGGCCGGTTTCGCTCATAAACTCCTGATACACCATCGGAGATGACATTTTTTGCAAATCACCGCCGTTTTGCCACCGCGCCTCCATTTCCTCAATATCGGAAAGCAAAGTCGTACGCAGCAAAACATATTGGCGAATAAATGTTTCCGTAATGGACTTTTTGGCTTCCATATCACGGCTGTACGGAACAATGTTATATACCTGTTCGGCCTTGTTGGACAAGGTCAGCAAATACGGTTCAACACGATACAGCGGCAAAATTGCGGTAATCGTTAACAATAAAATCAGATTGCAACACAGGCTGATGGCCGTAACAACCGCAAAAGCGCGGGCTGTCCACAAATATCTTCTTTCGCTGGCATTTACCACCAAGCTATCTTCATCGCGCGCAATTTCCCGCTGAATTGCGGCACGCGCGCTCTGTACCGGCCGTTTTTGACCGGAAGCGATAAGCTTTTGCTGTGTGTTATTTACCCCTAACTGATCCGCCATTTATTCAAATCCCGTCTAAATTGTTTCCCAAAACCAATCCGGTACGTTTTTGATGACATCAATTTGCATACAGGCACAAGGCGATAATTTCAGCTCATTGATATCTTTACCGATTCCCACGGCTTCCGGTTCGTAATACGAACCGAACAAACTGCAAGCCGACAGAATTAAAAGTATAGCAAAAATCAAAAATTTTTTATACATTTCATATCTCTCATTTTATTTTTTAACAGTTGTTGAGAATTCTCCCAACACCCAGTAAATATCGGCATTACACGGCAATAACCGATAAATGCGGATACTCCTCTGGCTATTATAATAAAATAAAAAGATTAAAATAACTTAAACAAATTATTCTCTTATTTCACTTTGGTTATATTTAATAACCGTAAACCCTATCGGATTTAATAATCTGGCTTTCAACAGGCGGCGTTCCGGAATATATGCCGGTGTTATCGAGGCTTTATAACGCATGGTTTTTAAGGTTAACGAGCCGGAAGAATTGCGCGCCTTGGACAGGTTGAAAATGGTAAACGTTACCAACCAGGCCGGAGAGTCCTCGCTTTCTTTACCGATTTTATCGATATGAACTTCGCTGGAATAACCGTTATCAAACATTTTATCGATTTCTTTCATGTTTTTACCGACAAAATCCAAATAAACCTCCGGCGACGACATATATTGCACAATACCGCCCGGTCCCCAACGCGTCCGCATTTCCTGTTCATCATTGATAACCGTGTTGCGAACGATGATATATTGCCGTATAAACATTTCCGTAAGTTGTTTTTCCGACGGCATTTTTTTATCAATCGGCTCATACCGGACAACATTTTCCGAATCCTTTTGATTGATTATCAAAAGCGGTTCCACCACAATTTCACGCGAAAGCCTGAAAATAACAAGCGTCGCACTCAAAAAGAAACTGAGTGAGATAATGGCACACAATATAACCAAACGTGACAGCCATCTGAAGTAAACTTCCTTACTCGATGTTGTTTCCTGTCTTACATCATTGATAAAATGCGGTTGGTAACCGGTATTTGGTTTCCGGTTACCGTCCGTTATTAAAATTCGCTTAGCGCCGTCTCCGAGTTGAGCCACTTTTCATCCCCTTTTCAGCTTATTAATATCTTGGATATGAAGCGCAATACGGACGCAAATGCTTCTTTAAGCGACTTATACGTTCCGCATCCTGCTCCTTGGCCGTTTCGGTAACCACTTTCCAGTCGGCATAAGCCTTCTTTATTTTCTCGTCCATTTCCGAACAATCAAGCCTATCGCCGTCAACCGAGCATTCATCGCCGGTAATTACAACCAAATCTCCCGGATAATCTTCAATACCCAATTTTTCTTTGGCGTATTCCGGTGTATCCAGTTGATAAAGCATAGCCTTACGCATAACCTCGCTACGGCGGCGGTTAATACTTTCGATGGCATCGCCCTCGCCGTCTTCATTGACGATTACGGCTTTGACCTCGGAAAGCTTGTTCATAGCACCGGCAATAGCCGCATCTCTTTCATCACGCAGCTGTCTGAGCAAACGTTTATAGTCGTCCGATTGGCACTTAACAAATTCTTCGATTTCTTTTGAATTGTCTTCTTTATCGAATTTATCCATATCAATCTCGCAAGCTATATTGAAATCTTCACCGAATACAAAATCGGTATCTTTGAGAATATCAGCCAATTCAAGCTCTGTGGTCTTAGCCTTTTTCTCCGCATTGAGGAGATTGTTTTGCGTAATCCGCATTGTTTCAATTTGTTCCAAATAGTCACCAAGCTGATTCTTCTCCAAAAATACGCGATTTGTTGCGTCTTTGAGCGAAGTTTCTTCCTCGTGTTCTTCCTGACCGTAATTCTCCACCTGCATATACAGGGCGCGAACCAGAACATCATTAAAGGTCAGACGTAACACACCGCCGGCCACTTCGTCTTGGCACTCCGGAGCATCGTCCATACATGTCTGATTACCGCCGCATTTCATGATACAAGCCTCATCGTCGGAATGGTGTACACGAGCTTCTTTGTAAGGATTGCTAAACAACGGAGGTAATCCCGACGACGAACTATCCTCGCGATAATATGTTATGATATTGCTGAGCTCGCTTACCTCTGTATAATCGGCGCCTCCGTACGGATATACAAAATCGTAAGTGTGGTTATCCAGCAAGGCGCTGGCTTCTTTATCATAAATCTTTAAACCCTCTCCGGTTTCCGGATTATCAACACGAACCTGAAGTGACAAACATTCCGGTACGCCGGCTATTTTCTCGGCAACGCTGGCATTTTTCACCGTCAACATTGTAGAAAATCTCAACCACTCCGGATGCTGTGTCACGCGAGCCTCCAAAGGTACCGGATATCTCTCCGTTCCCCGTGTATCTTTTTCCAGCGGGGTAACCGGAACGGCATATTGGAAGTTGCTGTTGATATCAATAAAGTATTGAACAGGTACTCCGGTCGAGCTCTTATTGGCATTCAGATACATTCTGCCGGTAGGATTACCTTTCATATCGTATTCATACGAACGGCACGGATATAAACCGGAACGGCGTACCTCTTGCTGAGCGCGCAAAGCATTTACTCTTTGTTCTTCATCTCCACCATTTTCCACACCGATAAGTTTAGCCAAATCAAATTGTTTCTGAACATAGGTACGCGGCAACAATATATATTTCCACCACCGCGGCAGAATGGCGTTTCTGGCGGCATCCTCTCCGGCAATATAATTGTCTGTGGTATTAATGTTGGTATTCGGCGCCCCTAACAGTTCTTTTAAGAACAGACGGCGACTGAAGAACATTAACTTGTTGATTCCGCGTTCCGACGGCATATCATCATCCTCAACTTTATGATATATCGAGATGGCATCAAAGTCGTCGTTGGAGAAATGGAAGGCTTCGTGCAGCGGAACACCGTCGTCGCCCATACCGCAACCGATAGGATACGGTGCCATAAAGTCGCGCGGCTGACCGATTAAACCCACAAAATAACCGCCCGGTTCTTCTTCATCGTCACTCGGCTCCTTAATGTTGTCGCAAGATTCCTGATCGCGGTCGCCCTCAAAGTCAAGTTCTACCGGAGCTTCCTTACATTTTTCGGCATCCTCGCCGCAAATTGCGGAAAAGATATTGGTGGCGGTAGCTGCCGCAAATCCCGGAATCTCCGGTAAACCGCCGCATTCCGTCGGACTGAACTTGAGCAAATATTCATCAAACAGTGCTCGGTGCGATTTAAGAATACTTCTGCATTTCGGAGCTTTGGTAAAGTTTACATAGTTCTTTACGGAATAATTGTAGGCCATACACGGTTCTTTATATTCTTTTTCCCATTCTTCCACTTTCTTTACCAGTTTTTCACGAACGCAAGTCAAAAATTCCCCGGCCTGCGGCAATACTTCCTCAAAGTTAATGGTCTGACCGCCGATTTCTATGCCGGTAGGGTTAAAGGATGTCCGCTCGGTACGCAGGTTTTCGGCGCCTTTTTTCATATTAAGCATTTCGATATACTCGGCGTCACTCATATCTTTGATAAATTGACGATGAGCTTCAGCCAATTTTACATCAAGTTCCTCTATTTTTTCTTTGCACTTTTCGATTTCGTCCTCGTACCTCTTAGCTTCTTCTTCGGCCTTTTCTTTCTTGGTTCTGGCGACTTCCGCTATCTCTTGCGAATCTTCATCCAGTTTTTTAAACTTTTGGGCCTGCGGAGTTTTATCCGGATCAACATCTTTACGTCCGGCATCTTCATATAATTTACGGTTGGCATCGGCCGCGGTTTGCGAAACGTCCGCAACCAATTCGGCGCTGCCGACTTCGCGGGTCATCTGATTATATTCGCTGTTTTTCTTGCTCAGTTTAGTCGCATAATCTTCTTTTTTCTTCACCCATCTTTCACGCTCTTCTTCCCAAGGTTCAATCTTCTTTTTATATTTTTTCTCGATTGCGACAAACATAGCATCTTGAGCTGCAATCATATCCTTAATCTTATCCTGTTCCTGCTTGTAATAGGTTTCCAATGCCTCCTTGATTCCCGGCGTGTCACTCAGCCCGGAAACATACATCAATAAAACAAAATCCGGCACGGTTTGGATGTATTCCTTTATATTGTCGTATTTACCGTTAATATATTGGTCATAAAACTCTTTTTGGTCTTTCCATGCCACAAACTTTGAACGCGGCTCGGCAAAGTGAATCGGATTAGAATAGCATTCGCCGCCGGCAACATTCAAACCGCAGGCAAAATCAACAGCCAGAACACCCATAACTTCCTTGCCGATGGTCCAACGCAAGATGTCTTCTATCTGCGTATCCGACAGCATACTATCTTCCGAGTTGGCATCTTTGGTGTCCGGTGCTTTGGCTTCAGCCTCTTCATCTTCATCGATGTTATTTTTCATTTCGTTGATTTCATCAGGGTCATTTGATGCATCGCGCTGAGTTATATAAATACTGGATGCATCTTCTTCTTCCGTTTCACCTTCAAGTTGCTCGAGTTTTGCTTCTTTTCTTCTGTCGATGGCGTCTTTATCTTTATCTGTATCTTCATTTTCAGTTTCGGCCTGTTCTTCCGGCTTATAGAAAGTCATATATTTGGAAGCTCTGGTTTTTTCGCCGAATTCCATATCTTCCGAATCCGAACTGATTTCAACGTGAGCCGTATAGTTTGCGCCTTCGGCTTTATCGGCTTCAACGTTCAGCACGGTTTCTTCGTGGTCATATATGGCATTGCCGTCGATTGCTGCGCGATACAAATCTACCAGATATTGCAAAATTCCACCGACCTTCGACGCATCTACCGGATCAATCTTTTCCCGTATTTTTTCATCTTTATCGCTATTCTCTTCTTCGTCCAAATTTCCTTCATCAAACGCATCAATATAATCATCTATCCGAGCAACATAGCACTTATGTTGCGGGTCATCCGGACATGCAACATCCATCAAGCCCTTTGAAGCCGAAAGGTCGCTGAACGATTTCTCATTAATATAGTGGCAAACCACTTTGCCGTCCAACGCTCCTTTATCGTTGTGGGACAACGTACATCCGTTCGGACCGAACAGCGCTTCGGCCGGATCTTCATAGAACGGTGTCAGCATCTGCATAACGCACTCACTTGATTGCGCCACCGTTTTGCGGCTGATGTTGTGTATTTCTTTGACATAATTGTAATTCTTATAAATATCTTCATAGTTCGGCAAACGTTGCAACACATTATGAATAGTTTCCGCACGTTCCAAATCTTCTTCTGCCGCGGCAATACTTGCCAAATCGGCAAATCCCTCGGCACGGGTACCGATTACGCTGGCATAACCTTTGGCACCGTTGCTGAGTTCAAAATCGCCGCCCAAAAAGTTGGAAGGGTCATCCTGAATATCCTGATATTTACCCATTTCTTTTTCCAACACGCGCTCCGATACCGCTCTATCGGCAAACATCGCATTTGCCGTTATTTTTTGCGAAACCATAATGTTATCGGTATTACGATAAGGCGGCTCAAGTGCCGAAGTATTGTTTTCATCGGTTTCTTCATCCGGAGCTTCGTTAATCTTGGCAACGGAAGATATGCCCATAACCGAGCGATATTGAGCCAACATCGCTATAACATATTCGTTATAAATCATAATGGTATCATAAAGCTTTTCCGCTTTAATGGCGCTGTTCCAGAAGCAAACCATATCTTCATTGTCGCCGGAACCGGAACCGTCGTTGTCGTCACCTTCGTCGCCGGAACCCGCGCACGAGCTCAATCTAACGATATCGCAATATTCGTTCGCCACCATACATCTTTCATACAAGCGCAATTGTGATATCATGCTTAAATCTTTCATCTGCACGGATTGAAGCTTGCTTTCAATATCGCTGTCCGTAAAGTCCAACGGCTTGCCCCAGAGTTCTATTTCTTTACCGCGCAACTCTTTTTGCATCTCTTTGGCGGTAATAAACATCTCGATGGTCGTATCCATTTTCAGCTGTTCGCCTTTTTGGGCATAAGCGTATTTGGTCTGATTGTTTTTGGAAGGGTATTGTAAGAACAATCTCGTAAACGCTTTTCTCACCAATCCGGGCTTGCCCGCCTCAACCTTGACCGAAGTACCGTTTTCATCCGGAACCTTGTATTTTTTACAGTTTTCGATGGTGCGAGAATAAGTAACAATCTTATTCCTTTTCTTTTCGTTTTGCTTAAATGCGTTAAATATCCCGTTACCAAGGTTAGGAATATATTTTTTAGCCAACTGCTTTATTCTGGTAACATCGGTAACTCCGGTTAACGTCTTTTTATTTTCCAGAACTTCTTTAATGGACGACGTCAACAACGTTGCCTCGGACGGCGTACCGCTAAGATTTGCCTCAAAACATTGTCCCAGATTCAGCGGATCGAAATCAGGAGGTATAAAAGCCCATGCACTACCGCTAAATACTGCGCTTATCAACAAACCCGCCATATATTTTCCCAAATTACGCATTGCACCCTCCCTTAATTAAAAGAATTCCTTTACTTTGCTTTTAATGGTATCTTTGGCCGTTCTCTTTGATTTTGACAGCCAATCTTCTCTTGTCATCACATAGTCATCCAAATTAAACTTGGTTATATCTTTTTCGTAATCACGCAAAGCATATTTATTGTCCCATTTCTGCATTTCGGCCGTTGTATCCAGCTGTATCATAGCCAGCAAAACCTCCAAGAAGCCGACGGCAACAATGGAATTTTGCATCTCAACACATTGACGCAATCCCATTGAACCAAACACTCCGTCTGCTCTTAATGTTTCATCAACACAAGATACGCTGCGCTCGTTGGTCTCCTTAATACTTACTTGCGTGCTTACCACCGTTTCCAATGCATTTTTAACCGCGTCATAATATTCTTTTTGACGTTCTTTCACAACCCGACGGATATTTTCCGGATTTGCCGGTTCGTCTTCTTCCAAAAACAGTTTGCTGATGACGGTCGAATACATTTCTTTCTCTTCTTCTTCCGGATCGGTATCAAACAACTTCAATAACTCGGTCTGCATTTTATCCGTCATATTTTGCTCAGAAAATTGAGCCTTTACTTTTTCCATCTTTTTCTGCAACTCGGCCAGTTTCTTTTTGTTTTTTTTGGCTTTAGGCGTATCCAGCACTTCCGTTTCGTCGTTTTGTTTTATTTGCTCGGCCAAATCGGCAATGGCTTTATCCAAAGCCTCCAATTGAGCCACTCTGTCCGGAGTGGATTCCTGAGCAATCAACGCATCAAGAGCGTTGCGTTGCGAGGTCAGAATACTCATCTGTTTTTGCATTTCTAATTTTTTATCCAGCTTGGCTTTTTCCGCTGCCTCAACTTCAGCCTCCAACTGCTTTTTCTGGTTGGCATAGTCTCTACCAAGGTCCGCCAGTTGGTCGGCAAACGCCTGTAGCATCTCGTCAGCAATATGGTCGCTGGCTTTATATTGCCCTTTGGCGGCGGCAATGGCAACATCGGCCGATTCCCCGATAATATTTTTGAACATCTTCATACTTTCGTCGTCGCCGGATTGCAAGGTTTTCATATTCAGCTTTTCCATAATGTCAGTAGTAGACGTTTCCTGATTGTCGCTGTCTTTAAAAATTTTCTTGGCCAAGTCTTCCAACAACGTCGTAATTTCCAAAAAGGCCAAGGCACGCGCCGGCGGCGTGTACAAGCAGAATGAACCCAGCAGATATACAACGAGCAATAAAGCTCCTTTTTTATTTATTTTCATCGCTGCCACCTCCCGTTACTACATTGTTACCGCTTCCGGCTGTATTTCCGCCGACAGACTTATCTCCGGCTTTATCGCCACCGTTGTTTCCGGCATTTTGTTTGGCTTTATAGTTGTCGTAGTATCCCTTGCCTTCGTCGTACAAAGTTGATGCCGCGCCTTCATAATTTTCGTTGGCGGCATTGTTATAAACGTTTTGGCCGGTTGAAACTTTGCCGGAAATTTTATTCAATGTTTCCGTCACTTTCGGGTTGCTGCTTGCGCCGCCGTATAATGCCGACATCGAATCAAAGGCCGTCGAGAAATTCTTGTTTTTGATGGCATTGATACCTTGTTGCGCGTTACGTGCCACATCACCTACGGTCAAATTTCCCGCCCAACCGCCGGATTTTCCATTACTGTCAGAGCCGCTGCTTACACCGCTCGAGCCGTTTTCCGGAATTCTGACACCCTGATTATGCAGCTGCTCTTCCGCTTCGGAAACTTCTTCACCGATAAGTTCGGACATATTATCCACGCGAATACCGTTTGCCTGATTTTTAAGTTCATTAGCCGTATTTGAGGCTTCAAACCGCAAAATATCGAGCCAACGATGATTGGCGCGCCGCATCACCACACTGTAATTCCATTCCAAAGTTTGAATATCCTCGCCGGAATCGTTAGGATTTTCATCACTGGCAAGCCGTTTCATTTCTTCTTGCAAATTGTAACGCGTACTCAATCCGTTGGCATAATCAATCGCCAAGTTATCAATCGCCATATTGTTAATCGCTATGTCTTTGGCCAAGTTAACTTGCACATCGTTGCGAACGTGCTGTTTTTTAAAATAAGACAATGCAGTTTGTTTTTTAGTTTGCGGAGTGGTATATTCACCGGCATCAGTCGCCGCATCAATTCCCGGCCATTGCAAATTACTGAGTTTGGTATTATAGAACTCGGTATAATCCACAAGGTCCAACCCATTGCGCCCCTGTCTTTTGGCATTTGCCATTTTAATGGCATTGCGGGACAGTTTTTTGACTGCCTTTTGGTTGGCGGTATCGGTGGTTTTTTCCTGCAAATCAATTTGGTGTCCGATATATTCGTTAACCGCAACTGTCACATCTTCTTCGCTGATACCGATAATTTCGATAAAATCCTTAAAAAGGTCGAATGATGCCGCCGCGTTTTTCGGCAACAAAAAGCTGATAACCGCTATTATTACTGGTATGCTTTTCTTCATCTTAACCTCCTTTTTATCGTACGTCTCCGTTTATGTTGTGCTTTGCTTATTTATTTTTTCTTGAATAATCCGAAACCTCATCAAATAAAGTATTCAAATCACTTATTGCTCTGCGTGCCACTGCCTTATCCGATTGTGTTGCATTAGGGTCATTCAAGACTTTCTGTGCTTCGGTGCGTAAACTGTCTATTTCATAACCGTGAGTTGCCAAGTCTTCCGGTTCAATATTAGAAAGTTGGTGTACCCTGTTTTCAATCGAATAAGCATTCATGTGGTCAGATTGCCCACCTGCATTGATATCACCGCCGACACCATTTTTCGAATCGGTACCCGCGTCGGTACCACCGCCCGCACCGCCTTCGGAGCCGCCGGGGGTAACCGTAGTCTCGGAAGAAATACTCTTATTATCGGATTCAGTGGTAGCAGAATCCGTAACCGAGGTTTTGCTCTCCTGATATTCATCTTCGGTCAAAATAGCAGACGGATCTATGTTACGAATCCCTTCAAGAGCCTGCAATTTCAACTTTTCGGCATACAAACTTCGCAGATTGTTGACGACACTGGTGGAAAAAGCCTGCGAGTTGGTAATAGCCGCTTCCGTATCACGTTGCGTATTAGAATCGTTGGTGGCACTGGCATAATCATTTGCGGTTTTTTCAAAGTCAATTACACTCTTCAGTTTGTCGGTCGCACTGGTCAAAGTATCATTAAGTGCCTGATATCGCATCACGTCATAATCATGCAAACCCTGTGTTTTAACCGCCGAGTTATCGTTGTTGATGGCTTTGATGTATTTTTTGATGCACGGTTCGATTTTAGTTAAATCCGCCGCTATATCGTCGGCATTGGTCTTGCAATAAATCATCATTGCTTCCGGAAGCAGCGGACGTCCGTTGTATAAATTGCTGTAATTAACATCTTCGGCTTCTTCCATGGCTGCTCTTTCTTCGGCAGCATCCCGCGCCGCAATTTCGTCGTTGGATAAACGACTGCCCGAAGACGCGCCACCGCCGGAACCGCCGCCGGAAGTATATCCGGATGTGGTTTCGTGTGATACGTTTCCGTTGTTAACTACTTTTGTATCTGTTGTCACCTGTTCGGAAAAGGCAACCGATGAATTATATAACACCGCAAATGCCGCCGTGGCGCATATTTTAAAAATTTTGCTTTCTTTTATCATTTTACACTTCCTTTTCCGTTATTTAAAACATTTTTATTTTGCCGTCTTTGTTGCTGGGAGAACGATTTTGTTCCAACCAATGGTAAGTTTGATCTTTTACATACGAACTGCCGGCGGAGGCCTGATTGCTATCCGTCTGATCATCGGCTGAGGCCTGATTGTCATCCGTCTGACCGTTGGTATTGTCCGCCTGCTGATTTTCTGCCTCAAGTGCTTTTTGTGCCTCGGCATCTTCTTCTGCTTTTTTCTTGTACTCCTTCAGCGTTTTTTCCAAAAAATCCGCGCTGGCATCTTCCAATGCTTTCGGGTCTTCGCCGAAACGTTTGGCGCTATCTTCGATAAAATCATATAATCCGCCGGCTTCATAACCGCTTCCGCGCTCGGCATTTTCTTGCGCCAGTTGCAAGTTGTTGCTGTATTTTGTAAGCTTCTTTTTGCCGATTATCGATGTGGTCCAAGAGCGCATATATGAAGCTAAATATTCTTTGAACGGCATAGGTATACCGAAAGCATACGCCTCACCGGCAAAACCGCAGAATGCCGCCGCAAGAGTGATTACGCAGATGGTTCTATGTATTTTATTCATTATCATCGTCGCTACCTCCGTTATCGTTTATTTTTTGCCTTTTTTATACCAGTTATACCATTTTGCTTTGCCCGGATTTGCTTCACGCTCGCTCTTTATCTCTTCTTTTGCTTTTTCTTTTTTCTTTTCTTCTTCGCGTAATTTTTCGGTAGCTTCTTTTTTGCGCTCAAATTGTTCCTTTTTTTGTTTACTCTTTAATTGTTGTTCCTTAGCCAGTTCGGATCCGTATTTTTCCAACATTTTTTGCAGGTTCGGGCCAAACATACTGTTGCCGTTTGCTATACCTTCCGCCATATTAATCGCATCCATATACAAATCCGTTGAGCCGAAAGGACCGTAGCCGCGATCTTTTGCGGACTCCTTTAAGGATTCCTTCTGATCGTCTTCGGTTTCATTTTCTTCATTTTCGTTGGTTTCACTTTCCAAGTGTTCGGCATCTTTGGCTTGGTCGGTTGTCGGCATTTCGGCATAAACAGCCGTTGTTCCTGCAAGGAAAAACATCATAATGGCTAAAACCGCTATGCGTTGCAAATTCCATTTTTTACCCATAATGACGTCCTCCTATAATTTTTATATCTTCCATTGTAACACAATTTCATACGGTGTTGTATGAAATTTTTGTTAAATTTTAGTTCTAGGATATATCCAGATATTTGGTTAAGAATCCGTCCTCGCCGTATTCTTTAATCAGCTGCTGTACCAGTAACACATTTTTACGACCGGAGTTATATACGCGCAAATATTTACCCAATCCGCTCAAGTTAACATCCAAAATTACCGACTCGCCGGTAACCGGACGTGACAACAAAATGGCATACGGAAAATCGCGGTAGCTCTTACCGAAAATAAAGTCCATTTCGTTTTTGGTAAGATTCCAGTTGGCATAGTCTTCAACCTGTGCTTGCGGGTTACGGAAGAAAATAACGGTTTGGCACTGACCGCGAATAACTTCGCCGACGCCGAGTTTATCAACAATGTTCGGCTGTTGAAAGGCGCAGAGATATGCTTGACGTTTTTTACGGCCTTCTTGCAGACCGATGATAAAGTAATCTCTAAACATCGGGTGTTTCAACATCGGCGCCGTTTCATCAATCATAATCAAAGACGGCACACCGGTTTCGCCGGTTTCGGATTGAATACGGTGCATAATGTAACTGATTACCGCCGGTGCCAGATTTTCATCTTCAAAAATATGCGTAAAGTCAAATGCCATAAAGCGGCGGCTCTTCAAATCCAAACTGTCGTCCTGACCGTTGAAAATGGCTCCGTACTGGTCCGGATTTACCCAACGATACAATTCGCGCCGCATATTGCCGGTCGGCGAAAAACAGCTCTTATAAAGATTGGCAAGAATTCTTTCTTCCGGCCGCAGATAATCAAACGCCGTGGTAACGGCACGGGCGACTTCACGGTCGGCCAAAGCATCATCCACCATGGTAATAGATTTCAGCCAGCGACGCAAAAATGCTCTGTTTTCCGAAGTATTGGCGCAGTCAAACGGGTTAAGTGAAACGTTCTTTTCATCGCCGTCAAAGCCGACATACGCACCTTTAACCGCGCGGGTAAAGATTTGTGCACCCAAGTGGCGGTCAAAGAAGAATACTCGCAAATCGGCGTGGCGCATGGCCTGTCCCGCCAAAAATGTAAGCAAAGTCGTTTTACCTTGACCGGTAGGACCGATAATGCAACAGTGAGCCACCGCAGATTCTTCACTGCTGACGTGGAATTGGAAACGGTAGGCCGAACCGGACATGGTACGGAAAATGGAAATTGCGCCGTTACCCCAGTCACTCTTGCTGAAGCCTTCTGCCGGCTTATCCAGAGTTATGCCCATAGCAATCGCCCGCGACAAATACATATAAGTTCTCGGATAAGTATCATAAGTCGGGAATTGTGTAAAGAATACCGCTTGTGCCACCCAACCCTCACGCACCGGAGTTACACCGAAAGCGCGGCAAATACGTTGTATTTCCGACTCGGCAAAGTCCAACTCCTCTTTGGATTTGCCTTTGGCAATAATGGTCATGGCATATTCCGACAACGATTGATAGTCGTTATCGCTATCATCAATAGAAGCCAATGCGGTTGCATATTGTTCAACCACACCGGCCGAAAAACTGGTAGTCATAGCCATACGTTGCTGTTGCATCAACAAACCTCTGGCCTGCGCTCTGAACATCGGACGAATATTGTGCAACAACACCAATTCGCAATCGATGGCATTAAGCGAATAAATCATACTTTCATCCCATGCTTCACCGCACGAGCGAATCCCGAAAGCTATTTCGTATAAATCTTTGTCGCCGGAGAAAAAGTGAATAATACCCTCCTCCTGCGTAAAATGAATATGGTCGGAGGTCAGCATCTCGCACAACCGCGCGCCTTCCGCTCCGTATACTTTCGGAGTAGGTTGCGAAACCGGGCTGCACAGCCGTGCAAACAAATAGAATGGGCTGTCAACCGGATTGCTGCTTTCCGTCTCATACATCGGACTCACTCCGTATTCGCCCAAAGTTGACATCAGGCTTTGCGAGGCGTAGTTCAAATCTTTTAAGGCATCTTTGCGGTCGATAACCGACAGTATTATATAGTGTTTGTTGCTGTAAATACGGTTCATCTGATTAAACCATATTTGCGAAACGGTTTCCAGAAGCTTATTATTAAAATCACGTTTTTCGCTTTCGAGCGCATCGTGTTCACGCATTGTAATCACTCGGGCGACAATCTGCATATTTGACAAGTCATCGATAAACGACTTGCGCGCTTCCATCATTGAATATACTTTTTCTGCCGTTGCCGAGGATAAATCGATACCATCCAGCTTAAAAACGCGGGCATACGAATTGTTGCGGCATTGAATGGTTACACCGTCAGACATCAACTTTTGAAACGGTAAAAAGTCGGAAACACGAGATTCTCGCGGTTGCGGCAACACCCAGTTACCGAATTTGGTGGAAAGCAAAACAGCAAATGATGCCGCCGATACAATACCGATAAGGGCGACAATAACTTCGACGTTACTCAATCCGCGGACAAACAGGCTGAAAAAATCGTATTCATTCATGGCTCGAACTTACTCCCTTTTACAGGATACAAATTGGTTGTTTTAATATATGTCTGCCCGTAGGCCCGAAGCATATTGGATAAATGCGGTTCCTTTTGTCCGGCAATAATCAGCGCAACATGGCCGGCAATAATCAGTACAATAAAGAACAGCGGGTTCAAATCAGCCACACCCATCGCCATAAACATTACCGGAAACTGTATTCCCAAATTAATAATGGCAGGTACCATCGGAGCCCACAAAACTCGCGGCGGTTGAGCTACTGCTTTTAACAGCTCTTCCCTCATCGCCCTCTCCTTTGTTGCAAAACCGCAAGCAACTGCTGCGCCGCTTCTCGGTCTTTTTGTTGTTGCAAGTGCATTTGTGTCAGCAGTTCATAAGTGCTGTGGTCGGGAACAACTCGTAATAATGTATATTCGGCAGTTTGTTGCCGCACACCGACCGAAAGTCTTTCAATTTCGTGTTCTGCTCTGTCTTTTTGTTCCGAATTAAGCAAATCTTCCAATGCCGACGCATTAACCTGTTTGCCGGAGGCTTGAGCCCGCCCGACATATTCGTCTGCCTGCTTGAGTTTTTTCAATATTTCGGAACCGCGGCTTTGCAACCGATATAAATTACTGTTCTGTTCACCGGCCGTCATTTGAGTTTCACCGATACGGCTGTCTTCTTTATAAGCGGAAGCCGGATAGGCTGAAAAACAAAACATAACGACAAGTAAAATAATTTTCATTCGGTAAACCCACTCTTATTACATCGTTTTGGAAACGATAATCTGGAATATTTGTTGAAGCCAAGTACCGCCGCCGACAGCACCTTCCCCCTGCACATCGTATTGCAAATCAGGAACTCCGCCCTTGCTGCCTTCTGCCACCCACATAACATACCAAAACATGGTACTCAATATGAAGCAACTCAGCATAATATAAGCCAGAGTTTTCCAAGATATTTTATTAAATATTGCCATAAAGGAAAAGAATACCAAGCCAAAACCGGCAATGATAAAGCCGCTGTCACGCAAACCCACGCCGATTACCGTGGCACGAGATGCCAACTGGTCGAATATTTCGGACTCCTCACCGGCAAACGCATCAGGTGTAATACCTACAACCATCATCAGCAATAATATGGATAAACGTATCAAATTATTCATGGTCATTCTCCTAATTTGCTCCGGTCAAGTCAACTTCCGTACCGGTGGCAAGAGTACCCGTTTGTTCGGCATAGGCAATAATGAAAACACCGATAAGAATGGCAACCAACCATTTCCAGTTAAAGCTACCGAACATACCGCCGATACAAACGCTGGCAATACCGATGGTGGCCGCCGGATAAATAATTTTCCGCAACCCGCTGAAAATCGTTCTGCCGGCCGCGTTCAGCGCGCTGAAAGTACCGGTGTCGCCGCCCACGGCAAAGGCATCGGTTGCATACAAAAATAAAGAAAGTACCAACCCGATGGTATATCTGTTCTCATAAAGAAAATTCTTTATTTTTCTGTACAACATACTGCCTCCTTTCTTCAGCCTGAGGGAGAAAGAATACTCTCTCCCTTTGGCTGCAATTAAATATTATGATTAGTTCAAAGTATCAGCGGTATGGCTGGAACCAACCGTGGTATCGGTTGCATAGTCAACAACCTTACCGGCGGCGGCCACAACTGCCAAACCTAATGCCAAAGCTGCAAACCAAGCCCATTTCAGTTTGCCGAAAATAGCTTGGAATGCCAAAGCAACCAAACCGAAACCGCCGACAATGAACAGAACGTTTTTGGTATCTTTAAACAAAGCAGACAATTTGTTAACCGCAGTTTGGAATACGGAACCGGCTGCAGCAGCATCACCGGCCATAGACACCGTAAGAACCAAAGCAAGTGCCAAAACGGTGCAAATATTATTTTTTAAGAATCTCATGTTTTTTCTCCTTTTCTACTCTTTACAATTTCATAATAACACACTTTTTCTCAGAATTGTACAAGTTTTTTGTGAATTTTTTGTTACAATCACTTTCACGGTGCAACGCTTTGATTCCGCGCTTAAACGGCGTGCGTATTACGGATATACGGGGTTATATTATTCCTAATTTGTAAATAAATCGTAAAACCTCGTTCAATAAAAAGAATATACATACTAAGTGTGTGTCTGCATAAAAATTTTTTTCGTTTTTAAATAGATTTTTGCATTTTAGGATTCGAATCTCTTTTTTATAATTCGTAAAGTGCCGTTATTAACTTTATTTCATCTATTAACTGTATTTTAACGTTATTCGTTGTATCTTCAACCAAAAGAGTAGGATATTTGCCGCCCGAATGCGGCCGTATTCGCTGATTCTACGGGATTTTAAATATGCAAAAGCTGAATTTGAAATATTTTATGGGTAGTTTTTTTCTTTCGCTGGTAGCGGTGTTTATAGCCACGAAGGTATATATTGTTATGTCTTTGAGCGCACAAACGGAAGAAAATAAAGCTGATGCTCTCGAAACAAAGAACATCGAGCTGTTTGCCGCCACCGAAGAAAATGATCCGATATATGAAAAATATAAAAGATTGTCGGCCGCGGAAGCTCCTCTCGGCGCTACCGATACGCCTACGACAGACACGATTGTCGCCTCAGCTTCCGACAATAACGATACGGAAGGTACGGTTTTGTATGCGGAGAACGATGCCGACGATTGGATTAAGGGCGATGAAAATTTTGCCGAGCAGACGGATAATAACAATTTATCCACAGCTTTTTCAACAGATGTTGCTCCGACTTTGAATGTGGCAGAAACATCAAACGATACACCGCAAAACGACGAATTGCAAATTGCCGATGCTTCAACCGCACCTGATTTTGCCATTCCGCTCAAGCATAACTTTAAAATTGAGACCGGTGTGGTTTCGGTTTCTGATGAGGCAGACGGCGGACGTATTGCTCTGGCTTCAAAAAATGTCAGCATTTATAACTTGGGCACGGATAACACCGCGGCCGTAACCGAGCCTTTGACAACCGACAAAGAAGATAATTTATCCACACAATCCACAGATGTTGATAACAATTCGGTTGAAGAAGCTTATACACCAAACGCGGATGATGCTTGGGAAGTGGCAGAAACCGGTAATAAGCACATTAACAAAAACACCTTCGGTGTGAAAAGCGAACCGTTACAACAAGATGTTACGTTGCCGGATGCGCAAGCCAAAACCGAAGAAAAGGTTGCTTATACTCCGCAGCAGAATCTGTTGATTCCGATACCGGAAGATATTTTAAATGACGAAAATTTAACCCCGCAGTTTTCCACTTCCAAAGAAAACCTTGAAATAGAACAGGAATTGCGTAATAAACATCAACTTCCTGAATTGGCACCGGAAGAAAGACTTCAAAACAAAAACAATTCGTCCGAAGGCAATACCGGAGTGATTCAAAGCATTGACGACGAAAAAGATTTCGACAACGATGCCGACGACGCTGATATTGACGACGGTGATATTGACGACGGTGATGACGAAGCGGCTCACGGTTATCTCGACAGAATTAATTCGTGGTTCAGCGGCAGTATCCGCGGTAAATCTGCGGATTCCGCCACCAAATCGAAGAAATCGGGTTCTGCCGGTAAGGATCAACAGAGCTCCATATTTCAGCGCCTTTTGGGCAAGAAAGACAGCCAAGAAAATATCGTCCCGACTGAGTTAAAATTATCGTTCCAACCGAATCGAGCCGAAATTTCGGGGCAAACGTTGGAGTGGCTGCACGCATTTGCCGACAATGCCGTTAATAATGACAACGTTGTCATTGAAATCAGGGTTGATCGTTCGGCTTCGTTTGAGGTTCAACAAAAACGCCTCAAAATGCTGTATAAAATTTTGGAGGATAACGGGGTTGAGCAACGTAAGGTCAATATTATGTTTACCGACAGAGAGCCAAACTCTTTTATTATTAGGAATGTACGATACGCTACGGATGAAGAACGGATAGAGGCAACAAAACGTGCCGACAATCCGTGGTTTTAATCCGCAACCGTTCAGTTTTAACCTGTATTATAGGAAAATACGATGAAACAAGATATTAAAGAAAAAACAATGACAAACAGATTTGCGATTACCGGCTTGGTATGCTGTATTTTGGGTACAGCCGGTTGTGTCAGCAACGGCGATCAACGCCCGATGCAGGGGTATCCGGACGAGCAGTGCAGCGACGGTATATGCACCAGCAACAGCGAATACACGGCAGTATGTGTTGAAAACGCTGCCGGATACAGCGAGTGCACCGATAATGCTCCGGTTAACTACACCAGAACACAGGCTGATTTCCGCTCCTACGGCGAGAGAACGGCGCGTGATCATCGTATTACACAGGCCGCAGCCGGAAACAACATTTCTGCTACCGTTATGCCGAGCATAAACGACGAAGTTATCGAATATGAAGCCGAAGTTACGGGAAATCCGCAAACCGTGCCGGCAACCGCCGAACAAATTCAGCAATTTGAAGCCGTGGATGCCCCGAGTGACGACGGATACGCAGATGACCCGAATCGCGATTGGTTGGCAGAAGAAGGTCAGAGTTTGAAAGATTTATTAGTTCAGTGGAGTGAAGAAGCCGGTTGGCGGCTGATTTGGAAAACAAATCGTAATTATACGCTGAACGCCGGCGCAATGTTCCGCGGCAATTTTGCCGATGTGGCATCTGCGCTCGTCAGGGCTTTTGCCCGCGCAAAACCGGCACCGATTGCTACTTTCTATAAAGGCAACCGCGTTCTGGTAATCGAAACAATGGAGGACGAAAATGCGTATGACTAATTTGTTTAAATTAACTGTTCTCGGACTTCTGGGAATTACCGTTGCGTGTTCTCTGGCACCGCAAGTTGAAGCGGATATAGAGCAGGCAACCAAAGATGTCTCTGCCTTAAAACAAGAGGCGGCGGTTCCGGATACTCCGGTTCCGGATGATGTGGTGCGGGTTAAAAACGATATTTGGCTCGGCGACACCTCAAAAGTTGAATTTGAGGGCGAGCAGGTTCCGTCGTATTTGGAAGCAAAAGACGGTATTACTTTAATCAGCAACCGTCCGATTACGCTTTTTGAAATCGGTAATATGATCAGCAAGATTACTTCTTTGTCGGTACGCTATGCGCCGGAATTGGAAGACACCGATGATATCAAAGGGGTTGCCGATGAAAACGCGCCTTCGCTCGAAACAATCGGCGCACAATGGACAGATTCTACCAAGATGCTTGTGAACTACAAAGGTCCGCTCAGCGGCTTGTTGGATGAAGTTGCCAACCGTTTCGGTGTATGGTGGAAATATGAAAAGAATGAAGTTTATTTCTATCGTTACATTACCAAGACTTTTGTGATTTACAGTTTGCCGACCAATCCTTCACTCAGCGTGAATCTTGATGTTTCCGGCAGCGGCGGTTCCGGTGAGGGCGCCAGCGGCGGTGCCACCATCAACCAACAAAACCAATCCGGCGATTTGGATATGTGGTCACAAATTCAGGAAACGCTGGACAGTATGATTACGGAGAGCGGTTCCATCAGCGTAAATCGCGCCAACGGTACGGTTACTGTTACCGATACTCCGGCCAATATTCGCCGTATTGCCAAGTATGTTAATGAAACCAACGACCGTCTGTCTAAGCAGGTTGCAATCAGCGTTAAGGTGTTCAGCGTTACTTTGAGCGATGAAGATAAATACGGCTTTGATTTGAATGAATTGGTTTATCGCAACGGTGCCGAAAGAATTACTCGAATTACCGCCGATGGTTCGAGTGATGTTTCCGGACACGGACTTTCGATGTTGGTTTCCAGCAAGCATTGGGATATCAATGCAGCTATCAAAGCAATTTCAACTCAGAAAAAGGGTAAGTTGGTTACAAGCGGTACAGTCAGCACTATGAACAATAAACCGGCGCCGATTCAGGTTGTTCAAACCGGTCACTATAACAAGAATATGCAGACGACTACCACAACCGGCAGCGACAACACCGATTCGAGTACCGATGTTGAAGATTACACCACCGGTTTCATGATGAGTGTATTGCCGAGAATTCTTGACCATGGTCGATTGATGCTGTTCTTCAATCTGTCTTTGTCTGAAGTGATTCAATGGGAAGAAATTGAGTATTCGGCCGGCCAACCGCCGTTGAGAGTTCCTAAGATTGAAACTCGCGGTTTTACGCAAGAAGTGGCACTCAAATCGGGACAAACTCTGGTACTTGCCGGTTATGAAAGAGCACAAGATGCCGCCAGTAAAGAGGGTACGGGCAGTCCTGACAATATGTTGCTCGGCGGTAAAAATGAAGCTTCCATGGATCGCAACGTCTTCGTGATTATGCTTACCCCTGTGGTTTTGGAAACCCCGTTGTCTCCGGAATCCAGAATGAGCGACTAACACTTTTGAGGGAGAAAACCAGTGGACGATACGCAAACTGAAGAAAAGGCTTGGAAATCAACGTTCAACAGCAACGGTACGGTTTATGCCGCCAGTCTGTTCTGGCAGCCGTTGCTGAACGAAGACAAGCCTTTACCGGAAGTCAAAGAAGCGGCCGAAAACATTATGGAAGGCGCCGACCTCTACGTTACGCGTAAAGGTAAGTCTGCCCAGTTCGGTCTGGCGGCTTCATCGCAAGGCTTTACCAAAGGCCTGCCTTCCGCCGCCATTGCTCTGATTTCCGGATTGGGAAACGTCACATCGTTTCTGGGCGTATTTAAGGTGGATACCGGTTGGTGGTACATTTGTTACAGAAACGATGTTATCCTTTCCGACGGCGATACTTTATTTATTAACGAACGCGATGCCAAGAATCAGTTTATTTCGATGTTGGCCGTGCCGGATTGGGACGCAATTTATGCTCCGGCCGAGTGGGCCATCGAAGATACCAAGTCAACCGAGCTCGGTCCGCTTTTGAACCGCGGTCTGCAGGTTAAACTTGATAAGATTGATGCCAGCAATGATACTATTATGTTGGCGGTTATCGTGGTATGTTTTGCCATTATTCTCTGGTTTGCCTATTCCACGTTAAAAGATTTGTTCTTCTCCGCGCCGAGTGCGCCGGTAATTGCACCGATTGAACAGGCCGAACAGGCCGAGTTGCCGCCGGAGCCTAAGCCGTGGGAAGATATAAATAATCCGGTTGATGTCATGCGTAATTGCTACACCGGCGTGCAAAAGGTAGTACAGGTTCTGACACCTGGCTGGGTGCTCGGACCGATTACCTGCGCACCGGATTCCGGTATTGTAACCTCTTGGACTCGTGAGCACGGACGCTTGACTTGGATTCATCAGGCATTGGATGTTTCCGGTGTTACGTTCACATCGCGAGTTTTATCCCGTGACGGTAACGAAATCATTGTTACGACTCCGATTGATAAGTCAAAGACTTTCAATTCGCCGCCGGAATATACGGAAGATGAATTAATCGACACCATCAACGATATTAACCAGGCTCTCGACCTGCAACAATTTAACTCGCAAATCACGCTCAATCCTATCTCTTGGGTTTCACCGCGCGGAACGAAATATCAGTTGTTGGAATTTACCATTACTTCAAATAACGATCCGCTGGAATGGATTGACTTGTTAATGAAATTTTCAGGGTTATCGATTAAAAGTATAATATACAATATCCACTCTAATGACGCAAAGTGGACTTACAAAGGAGAAATTTATGAGTTATAATCTGAAAAATAAAGCAGTGGTTGTCATCGCGTTGGCTTTTGTGTTCACGCTGACGTTGAATCATGTAAGTTTTGCCGCAGAAGAAAATGCCGCTGCCGGCGCTGAAAAAACGGTTACGGTTTCCGTACCGACCGATGCTTTAATCCAACCGACGGAAAATGCCGCAGCCGAAGTTGCAAAAGCTGCCGATGAGGTCGCAAGTGCTGCCGATAAGGCCGCCGGAGCGGTTGATAGCGCCGTTAAAGACGTACAAAACGACGTTAAAGACGCTAAAGCGGCGTTGGACCAACTTTCTCCGGAAGCAAATATCGATGTTGAAACACCGAGTGCCGAGCCGTTGCCTTTTGCGCCGACCGAAGATGACTTGGCGGCCGCTTTACCGGAAAAAAACAACGACGAGAGTTTGGATTTCTTAAATGAGCAAAAGCCTGATGACTTCCTTAACAGCCCTGACATGACGGCTGATGCACCGGCTGTACCTGATGCTCCGGCTGTACCTGATGCACCTGTTGCACCTGCCACACCGGAAGCGGCTGAAGGTGTTGCCCCGACCGGAGCGGCGGAACAACCGGCAGATGCCGTTACCGCCTCTGACCCGATGAATGACGCTTCGTTGGGCAATGTATCTTTAGATGATGCGTCTTTGAACGAAGGTTTTGAAGAACTCAAAGAATTGGAGCCGGTTTTGCCGGAAGCTGATGCACCGAAATCTCCTCTGGAGCAGTTCGGTAACGCCATTCTTTCCAAAGTTGACAATAACTTGTTCAACCAGATGTCACACATTGAAAAGGAAGCAACCCTGTTGCAATTAGAGAAAAAGCGTGAGGAACTTCGTACCAAAGTTTTAGAAGAACGTCAAAAGAGTCTGGCCATTATTGAGGCCACCAAACGCGCCAAAATGCAACTTGAAGAAGAACGTCTGAGAGCCGAAGCAGAGCGCAAGGCCAGAATTTTGGAAGAAGAACGCAAGCTCAAAGAAAAGGAAATGGAGCTTGAAAAACTCAGACAAGCCAAAGTTATTAACGATTATATGAATGAAATGTTGATGATGAATCAGCAATGGGTTGAAAAGAGCGCCAAACTTCAGGGTCGCATTAAGGAACTGGAAGACGAGCGCGTTGACCTTATCGAAACTTTCAAAACAAAAATTACAAGTGTTGACGAAGAAATCTTAAAAACCAAAGAACACGCTGTTTTGGTAGTGAAGGAACATGAGAGAGTAGTCGCCGACTTTGAAAGAAAAATTGAAGATTTGGAAGGCACCATCAATGACTTGAACCTCGAATTGAGCGTCAACCGCAAGAAGATGAAAGAATTGCAGGAAGCCGCGAAAAATCCGTTCAATAAGGAAGAAGCAGAAGACGGTCCGAACAAAAACGATAAGGATTTATCGAAGGAATATGCAATTATGGATATTACCGGTAAGGGTGATGACATTGTTGCCAAGATTATTAACACCGACGGTAAGGTATTTATCGTTCATAAAGGCTCAATGCTGAAAAACGGTGAAGTGGTTACTGCCATTACCGACCACTATATCTCCTTTGAAAATAAGGGTGTGAAGAGTTATTTGTATACCGGCAATACCATTGTTGAGTATGAACCGGAAGCATCTTTCGGCGGAACCGGCGGTGAAATTTTGGCGACTTCTTCAACAGATGCAGAAGCAGCACAAGAAGTTGTAGAAGACGCAGTTGCAGCCAAACTCACGGAAAAAGCCGCTAAGGAGAAACAAACCGCTCCGAAAAAGGGCAAAAAAATCAAAAAAGAGGTAATCCCTCACGGTAGTTCGACTCCTACCAGCCCGCATGTTTCGGCTCCTTCGTTCGGTAGAGGAATGTTTGTAAGATAACATTTAAATCCTATGGCAGATGAAGTTAAAACAGCAGAAGAAAATAAAGACTTATCGACAGTTGTTCCTGCCGATAAGTCTCCTGTTGACGTCGCTGCCCTGATTAATTCGAAAGCTGACACTCCCAAAAAAGAAGAGGCCAAGCCTTTATCCGACATTGAAGAAGGGGATACCGACAAAAGAGAAGAAGACAATGATCCGCAGACTTCTTTTCGGCATTTGTTTGCCAACGATAATCGTTTGCTGACGCTTGAAAACGGTGAAATCGTGGTTGATCCGGAAACCCGCCGTATGTTGGCGTTGTTTTCCGACGGTACATATCTGGTTGATGAAGGACACCGCTTTGACGGTAAGGTTCTGAACTTTACGGCAACGGCACGGCGGCGCAAGATTCCGATTTCGGACCCGCGTTATGTTTCTACGGCGGAGATTTCGGCAATTTATGCCTTCGCCGAACGCGGTACCGGTCAAATCAACATTTCTGCAGCCGAAACGTCTGATTATCAGATGCAAATCGACTTTTTGAGCGTTATCAGCCGTGCCGCCATTCACAAGGTTTCCGATATTCATGTTATCGTCGGTAATTCCACCATCGTTTATTTCCGTTCCAGCGGTATGATGGAGCGCGAATTGGAGTATTCTAAAGAATGGGGTGAAGCGTTTGTGCGTGCGGCCTTTGCTTCGGCCGACATTTCCGATGCAAACTATGCGCAAAACGAATTCCAAGGTGCCCAAAAGTTGGGTTCAACACCGCTACGCGGCACCAACGGCAAATTGCGTCTGCCACACAACATTCTGGCTATTCGTCTGCAATTTAATCCGGTAGCATTCGGTTCGCAATATCTGGTTATGCGTCTTTTGTATGCCGATGATAATCCTAACGGCGACGGCGATTTGCGTTCTCTCGGCTTAGGCGACCGCGAGATAGATTTGTTCTATCGTTTGAGAGCCAGCGCAACAGGTCTGAAAATCATCGCCGGACCGACCGGTTCCGGTAAATCCACTACCTTGCAACGCAACATGATTAAGCTGTTGCAGGAGCACAACAACGAAATTAACGTAATTACCGTGGAAGACCCGCCGGAGTATCCTATTCCGGGTGCACGACAAATGCCGGTTACCAATGCCAGTTCCGAAGAAGAAAAAGATGATGCGTTCAACAAAGCATTGTCGGCGGCGCTTCGTTCCGACCCTGACGTTATTATGGTCGGCGAAATCCGTACTTTATCCGCCGCCACCCTCGTGTTCCGCGGTGCGCTTTCCGGCCACAGCGTGTGGTCTACATTGCACGCCAACTCGGCTCCGGCAATTATCACCCGTTTGCGCGATATGGGCGTACAATCATATATGTTGGAAGATCCGGAAATTATGAAAGGACTTATTTCGCAACGTTTGTTCCGCAAGATTTGTCCTTATTGTCGAGTTCCGGTTAAAAAGAGAATGTCTGACCCGTCTTTCAAGCGTTTGGAAACAGCGCTCGGTGAATATGGTATAGACAATACCTATGTCCGCGGTCCGGGCTGCAAGTTCTGCGATAATAAAGGTGTAATCGGCAGAATGTCCGTACCGGAAATTATTTTGCCTGATGCCCACTTTTTGCAACTGATGATTAAGGGCGAAACCAAAGATGCCATTGATTATTGGGTGAGCGAACTTAACGGACGCCCGTTGCGTGAAGCGGCAATCGAGCGTATGCTCAAAGGTTATATTGATTTGGATGAAGTTGAACGGTGGTGCGGTTTGCTTGACCAGCGACCGATTTATTAGGAGATAACGGAAAATGCCTGAGATAAAGAAAAGAAGTGCCTTTAACCGAGCAATGGGAACCACCAATAAGTGGATGCTGACTTATGCCAAGTTTATGTGCAATATGTCAAACAAGGGGCGCTTAAAAATTTATCGTAAATTGGCAGCATTGTTGCGCAACCGTTTTTCGTTAATGAACTCACTTGATATGATATACGGCGGTATTTCGGAAGAAGGTGCACACCCGAACGAACCGATGGCTATCGCCATAAGTGCTTGGGGACGCTCGTTGCAAGAAGGTCATCCGTTTTCCGATGCTTTAAAAGGTTGGGCGCCGGACCGTGAACGTTTGATGCTTTCCGTCGGTGATGTGTCGGACTTGGAAAGTGCTTTATTGAACCTGATTAAAGTTTCCGAAGGTTCTTCCCGAATGATTCGACCGATTGTCAGTGCAATTGCCTACCCGTCTTTCTTAATGATGATGGCGGTGTTGATTTTGTATGCCATCGGTGTATATATGGTTCCGCCGATGCTCAGCGCTGCTCCGAATACGGTATGGACGGGAACTGCGCGTTCGCTCGTTAATCTTTCCGAGTGGATTCAGAAAAACTGGGTTATTGCATTTGCCATTTTACCGACAATCGGCGCAATCATTTATTTTACAATCGGTATTTGGTCCGGAAAAATCAGGGTTAAATTTGACCGTTTTCCGCCGTGGTCACTTTATAAAATCTTTACGGGTATTACTTGGCTGTTGGCGCTTTCCGCTTTGGTAAAAGGCGGTGTGCCGGTATCAGTGGCATTAACGTCTTTGCGCAAAGATGCCAGCCGTTATTTGCGTGACCGTATTGACGGTGCTTTGTTCCACATTAAAAACGGTGATAACCTCGGTCAAGCCCTATCCAAAGCCAAACAGGAATTTCCGGATAAACAGATTATTTCCGACTTAAAAGTATATTCGGAGTTGGATAACTTTGAAGAAGCATTGGATAAACTGGCTAATGAATGGCTTGAAGAATCGGTTTACCTGATTGAACAAAAGGCCGAAGTCATGAACATTATCGCTATGTTATTCGTATCAGGTATTATTGCCTGGGCCGTATTCGGAACCTTCGACATGCAAGACCAAATTACAAGTGCAATGGGTAAATCATAATGGAAAAGATATATTTGAATCTGAAAAATATCCGTAAGCAAGGCTTTAACGGCGTTGCCATCGCCCTGTGCCTGTTGCTCGCCGTTATCGCTCTCAGCTATGTTTTATTTCATAATCCGCACAAAGATTTGCATACTGCAATTTTCAAAACCGCCGATAATATTCGCGATTATTACCGTGATCAGCCTAATTATTGGAAGTTGTCGACCAAAACGGCAACCGCGGCTTCGTTGGTTGATAAGGGACTAAAGCAAACTAAGTTTGTCTGGCATATCGGTCAAGGTGCCAAGGGTGACACCGTCATGCCAAATGACAACAGTTTTGATATTGCCTTAAATAAACTCAACAAATCGGCCTGCATTAATTTGAGCGAACTGGCAATAAGCAAAAAACATCAACTCAGTTTGCAAAAAATTACCGTTATCAATGATGCGGGAAACACCGAATTTACTTGGGGCGACGAAGATTACCCGTTACCGATAGACCGTTATGCCACCCGCCGCTTATGCCTGCCGGACGGTAATACGGTTATTTGGACTTTTCAATAAACTCCGCTTTTTGTTTTATGCTCAATTAAATTGAGCGTTATTTTTTTTCATCCGGCACATCAAACAGCGGACGGCCTTGGCTCATACGCGTCATTTGCATTTCGATGGTAGTGGCGAGGTTGATTTTTCCGGTTTTGATGATGTTACGCGTTTGGTCGCCCTGTGTCGTAATCGGATTGGCAAACAAGAATTGTACCACCGGACGCTTCTTACCGGTACCGATTAACTGTTGATGGATAACTCCCAAAATGCCACGCGAAAGCAAGTCGAAAGCCAATTCCTCACTCATTTCGCCGGCGGAAGCGTGCTTAACTATGGCATCAATGGCGTCGGCCACGTTGTTGGCGTGGATGGTGGATAACACCAAGTGGCCTGATGTGGCGGCGCGCAAACATTCGCTGGCGGTTGCCGGAGTACGAATCTCGCCCACCATAATATAACGCGGACGCGAACGCAAAGCAGAGCGCAGAGAAGCACCCCAATCGTCATTAATCGGCTGAGTTTGTTTGCACATCCCGACTGAGCCGTTCATAGCGCGATATTCGCCGTCCAGCGGCATTTCAAACGGGTCCTCGATGGTGTAAGCAAAACCGCCGTTTCTGATTAAATACTCACGCAACAAGCTGGATACGGTCGTAGTTTTACCGGAGCCGGTGGCGCCTCCCAGCAAAATCAGACCGGAAGCGTTGCCGAGCGTAGCCAAATAATTAATCAGCGCTGGCGGATATCCGAGCGAGGTTAAATCCGGAACCTGCTTCGGCATTTTACGCATACAGAACAAAACGCCGTACATTGAAACCGTGCGTTCAACACGGAAGAAAAAATCTTCATAAGTTATGGAATAACTCGAACGGCCGGTAAAAGAACGCTCCAATAAGTCATAAAACGCATCAAAATCATCAGGATAAATCTGCAGCAACCCGTTTTCCGTGCGTTTGTCCGGCACAAACACCTGTTTATCCGGAGTTATATATATATCTGAATAAAATTCGTCATTGATACGTCCCATATTTTCCTCCTTATTTTGCTCGGATTATAGGCTTAATTTTATAAAATGTCCATAAAAAAGCAAAACATTCATATTCTTATTGTCAGCGCGCAAAAAATATTTTATATTGCTTGTCATAAATTATGTAACAGTTCCATATAAGGCAGAAAAACAGGATGAAAGCGCTGGGATTATTTATAACATTCGTTGTCGGGGCGACCGCAATATTGCTGGCCGGACACACGTTATGGTACTCGGCTCCCCTTACCTTTCCGCCACAAATAAATCCGGAAAACATAAAAACGGGAATGTTTCTGTCGCTCTGTATTCCTTATGTTTTATTATGGCTGATTGCGATTTATATTTATAAAAAACGCCATAAAATTGCCGAGCGTCTGTCAAAAATAAAAGCTTTTAAAAGCTATATGTTTATTCTGCCGTTTGCCAAGCCTTATTGGATTAGGGCGCTTATTGCCATTATCATTACAGCACCTATCGGAGCGATGGACGCAGTGATTGCCTGGTCACTTAAACCGTTTATGGATGTGGTTTTGATTGAAAAACAAGCCGGTTGGACCATGTATATTCCGCTGATGATTATCGTTTTCAGCATCCTGCAGGCGCTTTTCACTTATTTAGCCACATATCTGAATGCGTGGGTCGGCAACAAAATATCTACCGATTTGAAACAACAGCTGTTTAATCGGCTTATCCGTAGCGATGCCGCATTTTTTGATAAAAACGATTCCGGTTTTATATTGTTTCGTTTTCATAATGATGCGGAAATTGCCTGTGCCGGTCTTTTGAACAGTATTCGCCTGTTTTCTACCCGTTTCTTTTCATCGCTATCGTTATTGGCCGTGTTGTTTTATAACTCGTGGAAACTGGCTTTGGTGGCAACCGTGGTTTTGTTCGGAGCATTATTGCCGCTGACCAGAGTAAAGAAGCGCCTGAATTCGATTGTGGCAAAAGATACAAATATGATGGCCAAGATTTTAAAAGATTATAACGAAGCCTTCAGCGGCAACCGAATTATCACCGCTTATAATCTGTTTGATTATTGCAAACAAAAATTCACGGACAGCGTCAACGAAATATTCAGCCTGACCTTGCAAATGCAGCGCAAAACAGGTTCCATTTCGCCGATTATGCACACTATTTCATCTTTCGGTATTGCTTTTGTAATATGGTACGGCAGTTATTTGATTGTTTCGCAACAAATTACCGTAGGTAACTTTGCCTCATTTGTAACCTCGTTGGTGATGCTTTATAACCCGCTTAAATCCATCGGCAACAACGCCAGCAGTATCGTTATGTCATTGATGGCCGTCGATCGAATTGCCGCGTTGCTGAACGGCAAAAATAATATTGCCGATGCTGCCGATGCGGTGTCGTTGCCTTCTTGCCGCGGTAATATTGATTATAAAGATGTTTCATTTGCTTATGTTCCGAAAAAACCGGTACTGAAACATATAAACTTGAATATAAAAGCCGGACAAACAATAGCATTGGTCGGCAATTCCGGCGGCGGAAAATCCACTATTTCGGTTTTGTTGCCGCGTTTTTATGATGTTACCGGCGGCGCCATAACCATTGACGGTACGGATATCAGAAAAATCCGCCTGCAAAATTTGCGCGACAATATCGCCATTGTTTTTCAAGACAATTTTCTGTTCGGCGGCACCATTAGGGAAAATATATTGCTCGGTCGCACCGATATATCGGAAGAGCGTTTGCGTGAAGTGATTAAAGCGGCTTGTCTGGAAGAATTTATCGACTCTCTTGATAAAGGATTGGATACCGAAATCGGTGAGCGCGGCGTTTTGGTTTCGGGCGGGCAAAAGCAGCGAATCGCCATCGCACGGGCGTTTGTGAAAAATGCGCCGATTTTGATTTTGGACGAGGCAACCTCCGCTCTTGATAACAAATCGGAAAAAATCGTACAACAGGCTATTGATAATTTAATGAAAGACCGAACCGTATTGGTTATCGCGCACCGTCTTTCCACCGTGCGCAATGCCGATTGTATTGCCGTTATCAATGACGGGGAAATCGTCGAACGCGGCACCCATGAAGAACTGCTCGCCCAAGATGGCGAATATGCCGCACTTTATAAAACTCAATTAAGCTGATATTCACACCTTTTTTATGAACGATAACCCTTTGTTTCGGCTCATAAATTTGCCGTTATCAACCGGACAAAAAATAATTTTTCGGATATATATTGACAAATTAGAAAAAATAGGTTATACTGACCTTGTCATTAACAACTATGGAGGCAAATAATGAGTGATGACCCCCACCCCTGTATGAAGGTGACGAGCCACATTCGCAATTTTATTAAAATGTCCGCTGCGGCGGTTCATATTCAGGAACAAAAAGTTCCGCAGATTATATCCGATGAACATTGCGGTTCATCTGTTTTAAATACGGTTAATATCGCCGTTTTTACTCTTAATCAAAACAAGATAATCTTTTCTGATGATTTAAGACCGTTTTTGGTTGCGCCCGCAAAAAAGGTGCACCGGATGCGCACAGCTGTTTGGAAACAAAGACTCCAAAACAGACGATTTTCTTTAATTTGAAAATCGCCTTGCTTTGACGCGCGTCCGATTACCGACGAATCATAATTATTCAGATAGCGATTATTCTCGTTAAAAATGTCATTCAACACAAATTAGGAGGAAAAAATGAGTGATGACCCCCACCCCTGTACGCAGGAAACAAAAAATTTTGATATATGTAAACTTATTTTAAAAACTTTACTTTTGACCGCTACTACTGCGGCCTTTGCACAGGAACAACAAGTTCCGCAAATAAATTCCGATGCGCGTCAAGACAAGCTGACTTTAACAATCGGTGCGGAAAATATTGCTGCTTTGACGCTCAAACAAAACAAAACCGTATTCTATGACGATTTAAGGCCTAACATAACCGCGCGTGCCGAAAGCTCAAACGGCGATTATGCACAGCTTAAAGCGATGGAAGTCTTAATTCTGGAAGATAAAAACTTTACCCCGATTACTTCTAAATTTATGCTCGAACTCGGCAGACTTACCGGTAACGGCGGCGTAATTATCGTTAAAGCCGGACGCGAAAAAACCGAAGGCGGAGCTTTATTTGACCATGCGCTTGAATACTATGCCGACTCGCGTGATGCATATCAGTTGGCAAACAGCGCAGAAAGGCTGGTTTTCGGATATCAGAAAAATAATAAATTCATCGAGCTCGGTATTATCGGCAAAAACGGCGACGGATTTTTCGTTATACCGAATCCGAAACACGCCGATTTTTGGGCCAAGAGCGGTTTAACTCTCTTGGAAAAAAGCAGTGTCAAACTCAATATGAGCGGAGCGGTGCGCTTTGGTAGCAAACACAAACAGCTGTTAAGTTCCATCGGCATATCCGAACGTTCAGGTTTCGGTGCCGGATTTTTGGGTAACTACGATTTTGCCGATAAAAAAGGCAATATCGGTCTGCGCGCATGGAAAGATTTTAAAAACGGTTGGCAGATAATCGCCGAAACCGTATTCAACCAAAATCGCGATTTATATATCCGCAGCGGCATCGGCAAATCTGGTATGCAGTTTTCCATGGAATACGGCAAACCTAAAGGCCAACAGACATACATCAACATGACGGTGGCCGCAAGTTTGGCACGTTCACATTTGGTGAGCAAATAATACAGTTTTTAATTAAATTTACATTTCTAAAAGGAGAAAAAAAATGAGAGAACAATCTAAATCAAACAGCGTTATGGAACAATTCAACCTGCGCAACTTTGTAATAAACACTTTGCTTTTAACTGCAACCACCGCTGTTGCCCAAGAGTCAAAGGCTACTCAACCTAATTCAGACCGTAACATTGACCGTATGACTTTAACACTTGATGCGGCAAATATTGCAGGTTTAACCGTAGAAGAAGGCAAGACAACTTTTTATAACGACTTTGCCCCGTCATTTATGGCAAAAGCAGCAAACAGCCGCGGTGATTATGCGCAACTTTCCGGTCAAGAAGGCATTATTTACAGCAATGATACTTTCAAATCCATAACCATTAAATTTATGGTTGAGCTAGGTAAACAACTCGGCAACGGTGCCGTAATTACCTTCAAAGCAGGACGCGCCGCCACCGAGGCCGGAGCTGTATTTGAAAACCCGCTCAGTTATTATGCCGACGCTTATGACATCGGCCGTTTCGGTAATGCCAGCGACCGCATCGTCTTCGGCTACGAAAAAGGCGGACAGTTCGTTGAGCTCGGTATGATAGGCAGCGCCGGCGACGGTTTTTATGTGGTGCCTAATCCGAAAAAGTCCGACTTTTGGGCCAAATGCGGCTTAACCCTCTTGGAAAACAGCGGTGTAAAACTCGATATGACCGCTGCCATGCGTATGGGCGGTGAACATCGCCAACTGCTCGGTTCAATCGGTATCCGCAGCAAAGCATACGGCGCTAAAATCTTCGGCCACTACGATGCCAAACAACATTACGGCAACTTGGGAGCGCGCGCGTGGTACGACTTGCGCCGCGGCTGGAAAACAATTGCCGAAACCGTCATCACTCAGAACAGAGACTTATCGGTTCGCGGCGGTATCGGAAAAGGCGGAATGCAGTTCTCGGTTGAGTGCAGCAAACCGCGCGGGCAAAATCCGGCCATTAATCTTACGGTCAGTGCAAATCTGGCTCGTTCGCATACCGTTTGCGGCCATAAATAAAAACACAAACAAACCGACAAGGACGGCATATTACAGATTTGTCTTTACTTGTTACAACTTAAATTTAACAAAACTTATTACAGAAAGGAAAAAAATATGAATACTAAATCTTTACATTTCTTCTTGGGTGGTGCTGATGCCGAAATGATAGCCATTAAAAATCTTTTGGATAAGAAGGGCATTTCTTACAGCGATGCCAAATTGGCATAGGGTGCTTCAACCTCCAAATACGGCGATGAAATTGATAAAGTTGCCAAAGAAGGTAAAATTCCGGTAATCGTCGAACTGGCGATAGATTCTAAAATACCGGATAAAGATTATGTTTACAATTCCCAAATGTCCGTACTGTGGCAAAGAGAGACCGTGGAACTATTACGGTGGTGTAGGTCCTTGTAATTGTGAAGCTTCAAAAAAAGCTCGTCTTGCCGAATCGCAACGTCTCGCTGAAAAGAAGGCGATTGAAGATGCTGAAGAGCATAAACGACTTCACAATAAAGCCACGGGATGTTGCCATGAGTGGGTGGGTTGTTGCAATCCCGCTTTTACTTATTGCAAAAAGTGCGGCATCACTTATGGACAATATATGTTACATAAGTGATTATAAAAAATACTGCGCCGTTTGTGAAAATCAAGCGACGCGGTATTCTTTTTTTATAAACTTATTTTTCAATTATCAGTTTACCATTATCCAAAGTGGCCGTGCCGCCGAGCGGAATGGTAATAATCGGTGTCGAGTGACCGTAATCAACATTGGCAAGCACCGGAATATTTTTAAGTTCCGGCTTATTATTGATGATGAATTCCAGCATTTCGCGCGACATTTTCGAGCCTTTTTGAAAACGTCCGATAACAATGCCTTTTACATTTTTAAAATCAGGTTGGTGGCAAAGTGCCTGCAAATTGCGATCAAACACCACATCATTGGTATCGCAAGCATCTTCAATCATCAAAATCGTGTCTGCAGGAAATTCCGGACGATACGACGTGCCCAACAGCAGATTGAACGTACATAAATTGC
>Ga0310694_10000931_pt1 | contig 35675 bp, 15 predicted proteins | sample 174DNAGHGhighgp2_FD_203884 | JGI IMG/M metagenome (GOLD analysis project Ga0310694, IMG submission 203884) | Sheep rumen microbial communities from Palmerston North, Manawatu-Wanganui, New Zealand - 1742 DNA GHGhigh gp2 (v2) (version 2) | ecosystem: Host-associated > Mammals > Digestive system... | reverse complement strand
ATATAAACTATGGGCATGATGTGGTCGATTGGACATACGGTTACTGGATTGATTGATTGCCGGGAGGCAATCAATCAATCAATCAATCAATCAATCAATCAATCAATCAATCAATCAATCAATCAATCAATCAATCAATCCCGCGTAGTTAGTACAGGGAATTGTTCTGGCTTTGTACCAGGCCTCGTCATGAGGTCTGGTCTTTATTGTTATGGAGGAAATCATGTCTAGCTTCCTGGACTCCACCGGTCTTTCACGGCTCGTATCGAAAATAACGGACTACTTCGCAAAGAAGGATGGTACCTATCCGGATATGACTGTTGGCAATGCAACAATAGCTACGCACTTATCTGCGTATGGCGAATGGGATACGTGGCCTAGTGGCTACAGGCCTGCCAACCCTTATGCGCTTATCTGTGAAATTAAGACCCTTACTGATGCAAATAATGGTTTTAATGAACTTTTACAATTTGAAAAAAGTGACCTATATCTGTTCAAACTCCGGCTCGGGATATTCTTCAGCAAAACAAATGGGTTTGAACATCCCGATGTTTTTATTTTAGAAAGCAACATCTCCAAAAGCGACATCACGTCTGCCGTTAAAATAACATACGGCAAGGAGACTAGAGATGCCATAGAATTCGCCGTTGTTAGAATATATGTACGATTTACTGGTAATTATCAAACTTGGAGAGTTCGCCAACTAGACGCACAGACAGGTGATAGCGGACACCTCAACTGGAGAGGGGTAACTTTTTTCAAGGGTTCATCTACCAGTATAGCAACACCGATTGGTACCGACGCCACTTTTATTAGTTCAGTACCATACGCAAGTGGTCAAGTCGGTTCCGCCTCGCAGCCAGTCTACGTGGATTCTAATGGGCAGGTGCAGGTGTGTTCTAGCATGATGCAAGGTGTCGAATCTATATATTACACTAACTTGACTTCTACCTGGAGTAGAATCGCAACTGTCACAATCACGTCAAACGATTTAATTGCCTTCAGTGCTGACATTTCAGAAGCTGATACTGGGTATCTGTCTTTGCATATTGAGTTTAGGTTAAGAAAAATATCGAACGTTATGAGGTTGTCGGCTACAGTAACAAATATGTCCTTTGACTCTAACGCGAATAATACAGTAAGTGTCGGTTATACTGCAAATGGAAATGATTATACAATTTACTTAAAAGTTGGAGCCACGCAGTATACTGGGTTAACAGGACGAATAAGATTAAGATATGCACAAGAAATTGGCTGGCAACGTGCATTATTTACGCCTAGTGTAGCCAATATGACGGGTTCGGAAAATTTAACTGCTGGTATAGTTAGGACGGTTTCGGTATCGTGAACTACCCACACCCTAAAGAGTGTGAGATTGCGGCCGCCACTTTGTCAAGTTCGTCAAGCAAGGTTGATATTGCGACGCAGGAAGACCACGACACGTCCGCTAATACATGAACTCGATGTGCCCCGAGTTGAATACGACAGTTTTCACCGTTCTCGCGGGAACTGATACCGTATCGCTTGTATTCAGGCCGTTGATTACCTTTCTCTCCGCACCGGACACGTTGGCAAGCAATGCAACCATCCCGCCGCTGCTAGGAGGCGTAATAGTCGTATCCGAACCGAATGCATAGGATACGAAGTTGCACGGTGCGACCATTCCTTCGGCGGTCACATATACCGGCTGCACAGTGGAGCCTGTCGCTTTTGCGAACTGGTGGAAAGTGGTGCAGTTTGTCGCAATCGGAATAAGGTTCACGGTGGCATCGGGTGCATAGGATCCCCACGTGAGGTCCACGAAGTCACCTCCGTGCTGGTAGATGCACCTGAGCCGCTGAGCAGAATTCGACTTCACATATACGCTGACTATGTTTTCATTGGTGACTTGGTAGTAGAAGGACAGGTTGCCTGCCGTATTCGGATGCATGTACCTGGATGGCATCATGTCCACTGAAACGAATCCCGGTCCACCTGTGCCCGCAGAATCCCTGTGGATAGTCAGTTCCATGACGCATCCTAGGCTACCGTCACTAGATGCGCCTAGGAAAACCGCGTTGTACTTGGACCAGGCGTTCATAGTGCAACGTGCAATCCGCTGGAAATATCCGGAAACGGTGCCTCCTGTCGAAACCGGGACACTGTTCACCTGCACCCTCGTCTCGTTTACCGACTGTCCTGCCCATCCGGCCGTCAATCCCGTATATGTCCCTGTGCTCATTACGGACTGGTAGTATGAACCGGCGACGAAGCCAGTCGATGAAACAGTCACAGGTTCGCACTGCTCGAATAACGAGCTGTTCAGCATGACGATCTTTCCTGAGGAGTATGACGGCTGGTTGATGACGATATCGATGCCTCCAGAACTGTTCACTATATATCCGATTTCGCTTCTCTTGTTGACTGGTGCAACTGTAGGTGAAATTAACGTATATTTCACCGACCTGGCATTGGAACGGTTGTTGCACTCGACCAAGTAGCAGTCGCTCACCGACTGGTCTAGCCCGTTGCAGTTGCAGCACAGGAACGTGGCGAAGTTAGCGGATGCGCTGCCGGCCGGCATGGAACCTATCTTGATGTATTTCGCCGAATCGGAATAAGTGACACCGACAGCATCCACCTTCTTGGCAAAATATGGTTTTAGCCAGTTGTTCACCAGCCGGTCGAGGCCGGTTGAATCCAGGAAACTAGACATAGCATTTTCCTCCATGTACAGAAAGACCAGACCTTGCGTGGAGGCCTGGTACAAATCCGGAATGAATTCCCGGTACTAACTACACGGGATTGATTGATTGATTGATTGATTGATTGATTGATTGATTGATTGATTGATTGATTGATTGATTGATTGATTGATTGATTGATTGATTGATTGATTGATTGCCTGTCGGCAATCAATCAATCAATCAATCAATCAATCAATCAATCAATCAATCAATCAATCAATCAATCAATCAATCAATCAATCAATCAATCCCGCGTAGTTAGTACAGGGAATTGTTCTGGTTTCATCCCAGACCTCGTCATGAGGTCTGGTCTTTCTGTACATGGAGGAAAATACTATGTCTAGTTTCCTGGATTCCACTGGACTATCCGAACTGGCTACTAAATTGAAAAGCTACTTCTGCAAGCAGGATGGCAACTATCCTACGCTTATCTCTGGTGGCGTATCGGTGACTCAGATAGGCTCTACGAACGTGGACTTAAACGACTACAAGGGCGGTTCCACGGTGAAGTTCTACATGTGGTCTTCTAATGATTCAGCGAATGTCGCAAATAAGCCTTTTAGTAATGCGAGCTTTCTGGTAGTCTATCCACAAATAGGTGCAGACGGGTATGGCAGGCAAATATGCTTTGACCGCGAAAACCAACATTTCGTGACAAGGGAGTATACGGGTTCACAATGGACAACTTGGAGAGAGATTGTACTAGATACCGGTGCATATAAAGCACTGATATCTGGTGAATTATATAATGCCTGCGTGAAGTGGGACGGAGCTGGTGGTCGTGGAAGATTGCTTACCTATAATTATCCCGCGGATAATACAACTGGGGTTATAGTATATCTTTCGGCATTCGATACCGGTTCTACTATGCGTGGAGATGCCATACTCAAAATAACTGGACGTGGGAATACATTCAAGGCAAATATGTATCATCTAACCGGGACGCATCTTCGTGGCTGGATAGATACTGAAGTGACTGTAGATTCCACTAACAAGCAAGTACACGTATATTGTTATTCTGGTCATGCGGATTGGATGTATGTTTGTGGCACCTTGCTGTTCGAAGGCGCATGGGGAGGAAATCAGTATAAGGTGGATATGGTGCGTAGTACTGCATCATCGTCTACACAGAAGGCGGGAAGTGATGTTAGTATAGATTCATACTATATTCCTCACTCTGCCGGTACCGGAGCCGGTTCCTCATCCGTCCCGACCTATGTAACGTCTGAGGGTAATCTGAACGAATGCGGGTTGTCCCTGAATGCTACCTACATTCGTATCAACAGCTCATCATATAACCTGTACAATAGCCTGAAGCCGTCCTTTCTGTGTTGTGCAATACTACACAACGCTACCAATGCAGCAGCAACAATAGGCGCCGGTAGCGGCTCATATACACTACAGGCACAGTCGGTCGCGGTGTTCGTCTGGGACGGTACCTACTGGTACAAGATGCCGTACAGCAACTAAATCATGCCATACAGTTCCGAATCAGGCCAGTGAATGCTTAAATCCACCTTGTTGTGTCAGCATCGACCCATCCAGAGGGGACTGTTGTTACGTTAGATATGTTACTCAAAAGATACGCAAGAAGAAATCAAGTACCTTTAGTTGTAACGTACTTTTCTGTTGATCTGTCAGATACGGTAACATAATGTACGGAAATGCATACCTGCATAACTGGAACGCTGGGGTAGAAGAATCGTACGAGCTGCTTAGGCTATATAGATAATAACCGTAATAATACTGTTCGCCAGTCACAGGATGTACCGCAGAAAACTTATGCTTATATCCGCTACTATAATGCCAGTTCTGTGAAACCGCGTCATTCCTATAACCCAATGCGACAATCACCATTTTTGTACCACTACTATTATTAAAAATATCTATATTGCTTCTAAGAAAAATACCGAACGTAGCTTCGACTGCCTTCTTATCCCAGTCTGTCCCGTTTAAGACCTTAGTTATATTTTGCGGCCCTCTGTCATATGCGCCACCGATAGTATCTATCGTATTATGCGCTGACAACGTATTGCCCCTACCCCAAAGGTTAGGACATGCTTGCTTGCTGGTATCTTCAGTAAGTTCGTCGACCTGCAATATAAGATTGTCATAGGTACTCATAAAATTATCGGCGTACTTAGGGGCCGACATGGTACGATAGGCCGTAACCGCTTTGGTTATCGCGAGCGTCGGGCAGTTAAGCCATGTACTGTCGTTTACACCATATATATAGCCGTTAGTGCTCGTAGCCGTACCGCATATACCCGTATATACTGGCGTACCGTTGTTAAAACTGATCCCGCCGAGATCGTACGGCGACTCACTTGTTTTCGGATGAATCAATATTCCGCCTGCATGTTTATTGTCGTTAACCGGCGGCCAGCCAAGACGCTGTTTCCCGTTTTCGTCAAGTGCCTTACAAAACGCGAAACGAAAATCATTCAGGTTCTCGTCCCACCTGGTAGGAAACCACGTGTCCCAACTCTTAGTACCGAATGCCATAACAGAATTTACGGACATACATACTCCTATGCGGTCACGATTGTCAACGTATTACTTGTAGTCGCCGCAGTAGAGCTGAATACTACCCTAAAACTACACTCTTTTACTACGCCACCGTCAATATAGACTGGCTTATTTGCATTGCCTTTCGACGTGGCCGATATATAATCCGAATTATTGGTCAATTCCGAAGTTTTTGACGGGTAAGCCGGCAATGATACCACACCGGAACTAGGATTGTATGACGTAGTGCCTACTTTCACCGACGTGACGGTATTTGACGGGTAAGCCGGCAATGATACCACGCCGGAACTAGGAGTATATGACGTAGTGCCTACTTTCACCGACGTGACGGTATTGCTAAGTTCTACGACACCATTGGTATTCGGTGAATACGTGGTACTTCCACTCTTAACTGATTTGACGGTACCGGTACCGTACCCGGAATCATTGGACAATTCGCTGACCTTCGTTGGTACCGTGATATTCGCGGTGACGTTGCTTGCCGAGTTCGCCGTGAATGTCTTGACCGTGCTCCCGTTCTTCTGGATAGTCAGGGTGCCGTTGTTCACCGGGCTATATCCGCCGTCTGCCGAGATGACGATCCCGTTGTCCCCGCTGTCGATATGGATGCCCTCGCCAGCGACAATTGGCATCTGGCCCGGCTTGTTGTTGATATAGGAAGGTTCGGCCGGGTCGGTTTCCGCCCAGTCGGACTGTGCCCCCTGCGCAGTGGTGTACAGTTCGCCGTTCTCGTCCACCTCGATACCGCCGTCAGCCTTGCGCCTGACGGAAACGGTGCCGCCCGATATGGAGATGCCGTCGCCCTGTTCCAGTTTCGCCTGTATGACATCGGTATCCACGGACACCCCGTCGCCGTCGACAACGATGCCGCCACCGTCCTTGGCATATACCGAGATCTCGTCATTGTCCATGGCGATGCCGTCGCCTTCGGTGAGCTTTGCCTGGACCAGTTCGGTATCTACGTACACGCCTGTACTGTCGGCACCGATGCCCCCGCCGGTCTTGCGCTTGACCGAGATCTCCCTGCCGGCGATGTTGATTCCGCTTCCCTGGTCGTACGCTGCCGCTGTCACGACGAACTCGGAGTTCCCGTGGTCCCACCTGTACAGGTTGTTGCTCAGGAGGTCCACGTAGAGCACGCCCTCGTCATGCGCCATGGGGTTCTGGTACTCGTCGTCCTCGTAGAACTCGCCCTCATGGAAGTATCCGTTCCTGACGTCGTCGCTCGTGGCCGGCAGCTGGGACGCGGGGACCTTGCCCTGTGTGTCCAGGGTGGCCACGCCGTTCGCCGCTCCCTTCTCGGCGGCCTTGACCTGCGCGTCGTTGGTCACGTTCCCGAGCCCGATATCGGACTTGGTGATGTTGACCACGCGCGTGGCGTCCGGAGTCAGCGGTACACCGTCGGCACTCACGCCCTGGATGGCGTTTGTCGCCAGTGCGCCCTGTTCGGCCGATGCGAAGCTGCTCGCGTTCTTGCCGCTGTCGTCCAGGTTGCCGTCCGTGTCAAGAATTGCGAAGTTGCCCGCTGCCGCTGGGATGTGCATGTCGGCCTTGCGGGAGATGTCCTGGTGGGCAACGACGACATCCTGGGACAGACCGTCCTTCAACTGGACGGTCTTCTTGGTATCGTCGCCGGAGACATCGTTTATTGCCATCTCAGACTTGTTTGCCTTGCCGCTGTCGTCCACGACGACGGCCTGTGACAGGCCATCGGTAAGCACTATGGTCTTCCTGGTATCGTCACCGGGGACATCGTTTATTGCCATGTCTCTGATGTTTGCCTTTCCGGAGATGTCCTGGTGGCTCCTGAGCACGGTGGCCGACCTGCCTTCCATGAGCTGGATGGTCGTCTTGTCGGATTGATCGCCCGAGCCCTGGGTCACGATCATTTCGGACTTGTTGGCCTTGCCGGAGATGTCCTGGTGGCTCCTGAGCACGGTGGCCGACCTGCCTTCCATGAGCTGGATGGTAACCTTGTCGGATTGATCGCCCGAGCCCTGGGTCACGATCATTTCGGACTTGTTGGCCTTGCCGTCGATGTCGGCAGCCTGCAGGGCGGTCTCGGCCTTCGCGAGGGAACCCCTGACGCTGGCGTCCATGTCGGCCGACGGTATTCCGCCGGCCGGCTTCTCGTACTTGGTGGCATCGAGGTCCTCTATCGAGCTCTGCTTGCCGAACAGGTCCATGCGCATCTTCGTGCTTCCTTCCGGGCCGTCTATCAGCATGTAGTTCTGGGGTATGAAATCTACCTCGGATCCTTCCCTGGGCGCTTCGATGATTCTCTTCTTTGCCATTGCGGTTACCTTTTTCCTTATACCATCTCGACAAGCGAGCCGTCGCTCATGGAGACGTAGTCGCCGTCGCTGAATACCAGTTTATCTCCGACCTCGCCGTAGCTGTCCGGCGGGATCATGTATTCCGTGATTCCCTTCTTCGGGAAGTCGAACTGTCCCCACAGCACGGCGTCGCCCATGGTGCCGTCCTTCCTTCCGAGTACCCTTTTCCCGTCCTCGTAGCGGAACCCGGGCACCTCGGTTCCCTCCATCGCGGACACCGCGGGGCGCAGGTGCTTCCTCACGGACCAGAAGTTGGCATGGGGCATCATGGCCAGCTTGACAAGATCGGCGCCCATCCCGTTCGCGTCGCACGGGGCGTTGAGGCCGATGCCGCCATCGGCCACCGAGAGGTACGGGCGGGACAGTCTCGGGATGGACACCGTGCTCGTGTACAGGTCGGTATTGTTCTCGGTGTCGATCCTGTCGTCGGGCGGCACGTTCTCCACGAGGGAATGCACGGCCATGGGGTTGATGTCCATCGGGGGATACTTGAAGTAGGGGTGCATGAGGACGTCCTTCCACCCGTCACCGGAACAGAGGGACTCGCTCCACAGGCGCTCGCCGCCTATCTTCTCCTCCAGGGCCCTCGCGCCGTACAGCGGGGTCAGGTAGGACATTGGTGCCTGCCTGTAGTCGACCGTGTACCATCTTCCCGCACGGGCGGAGAACTTGAAGCGCATGAACACGCGGACATACCCGCTCGGGCCGGCGAACTTGCCGACACCCGTGAACACGGGATTGCTGTACCAGCTGCGTTTCGCCTTTACCGGCGGGGCGCTCCAGTTCATGTGCAGGGTGGTCTCCATGGTCGCCCTGTTCAGGTTCACGTCAACCGTGTTGGAGCCGGCAGTACGCGAGATGAAGCAGTCGTCCACGATGTCGCGCCTTGCCGTCGCGGACATGGCGCATTCGCTTTCCGGCCAGTGAAGCCTCGCGAGAAGCGTCGCGCCGTCGTTGTGCACGCCGTCGGTGGCTATGGCCACCCTGGTGCCGTCCCAGAACCTCACCGGCATCCTGGCGCCGTATGCCGGCACCATGCGGCGGAGCATCTCGGTAAGCGCGGCCGACCTGGGGGAACCCTCGTCGTAGAACGGGAGGTTGGTTGCCACGAAGCCGATGTCGTTGCCCGATTCGAGCCTGTAGGACACGAACGGGTCGCCGGACACCATGGCCCTCTGTTCCGCGGTGAGCTCGGGCACCGGGCAGTCCGGCGGCACGGGCACGGTGTCTATGGAGAACACGTTGGACGTGGCCGAGTATATGTCCCTCCACTTGTTGGCGGCACTGTCGTCGAGCAGGTAGTCGTACGGGGAGGTGATGTCGTAGACGATCCACTGGTTCCACTTGTCGACGCTGACCTTCTGCAGCTCGGCCGCACGGTTCGCATCGCCGTACAGTTCGTGCTGCACCGCGTCCGGGTCGCTCTCGACCCTGGCGGAGATGACGCTCCGGTACGCGAACGCCGCGTTCTTTCCCGGGAGCGCCGGGTCGCACGGGATCTCCTCATGGCCGTCCCTGGAAGTATAGTGCCCGTTGCCGTACTTTGCTGATGCGAACCCGGCAGAATACCTGCCGCGCGTCACGCCGTCCACGAACGGGTCGGCCCCGACGAGCGAGTTGCCGTCGGCCCCCTGGTCCTGCCCGGATACGATTACGTACTCGGGGAGGTGCCTCGCGCATCCTAGCCATGCGGCGGACGCGAGGTGGTTCCCGATCACCTGCTGGGACGGGGTGCCCTCGGGGTTCCAGGAGGAGAAATATTCCTCCAGTGACACGCCTATCGGGTCGTTGGACGTCCTGATCCTGGACGCCCCGGAAATCTTGGGCAGCTTCCCGCCATGGAACATGCGGAGCTTCCTGAAGTCGTCGGCGAGCATCGCTGCCGCCTTCCTTGCCTGGCGCACGGGGTTGCTGACGGTTTCCAGGTACCCTTCCGCCGAGCCGGACACCTTGATCCTCAGCTGGGAGCCGATGACCGACCTTTCGGGGAAGCTTCCCTCGAACAGTCTCTTCGAGTACCTGAGGGGCATGGTGTCGGCGGTGAACGCGTAGCACGAATAGCCGTACCCGAAGAAGCCCACCGTCTCGTTGAAGTCTATCAGTTTCTTGTTCGAGTCCCATACCATGGCGGACACCGAGTTCTCGCCGAGGTCCCACTCGTCCGTCATGAGCCTGTCCAGGTGGCGCATGCGGTGCCTGCCGACCATCTCCCACGGGAACGTGTTGGTCGCCGTCGGGTACACGGACGCGAGGATGTCGCGCGCGTCGTCTCCGGACACGGGCAGTCTCGAGCCGGTACCGGCCCTGCCGGCATTCGTGCATATGGCCTTGTTGTACACGTCCAGCCGGCCGGTCTCCCCGGACCCGGCATCGTCACGTACCAGGGTGGTGTCGTTCCTGGAATGGAGTCCCATATACACGTCGGTCGCTGTGGGCAGCCCGTCGTCGGCGCCGTCGAGGTACGCGGCACCGCAGATCACCATGTGGAGGTCGCGGAGGCGGTCGGTGTACGGGTACCCTTCGAGGGCGGTAATCGTCACCCTCCCTTCCGAGTTGCGCAGCAGTGCGCCCCTCATGTCGGCCTTCCGGGGGCAGTTGAGCCCCCCGTCCAGGGTGAACCTGATCCTGGTGTTCACCGGGAGCGGGTTGCCTTCCTTGTCGACGAACGGGTGCACGCCGCTGCCCGCTATGTCCAGGTGGCCGGTATGCGCCGGGCGTTCCGACGGGACCAGACTCTCCTTCCATTCGATGCGGGTGTCGCTGAACTTCCAGTACCCGCCCATCACGACGACACGTGGAGTGGATACGTACTCGTAGTAGGCGCTTATGTTCTTCTTGGCGTCCGGCCCGTAGGCGTCAGGGACGCTTACGGTCGGCATGGACACGGTGAGTTCGTACTCGTCCCCGTCCGGCGTGTCGATCGGTGCAGGGAGGTGCACGAAGGTCCTCTTCGGGGTGACCGTGCCGTCCTGGTTGCCGCCGAACTCGTTGTTCACGCAGACGTGGATGCGGTTGCTCTCGCTGTGGGCGACGACTATCTCGCCTTCCCCGCCGCATTCCGGGCACGGTCCGCCTTCAAGCTCGCCTGTGCCGTCGCACATGGGGCACTTGCCGTAAATATCGTGCCTGAGGCCGCCTACGCTGTGCAGCGCGTGCGTCAGGTGGGCCGGCTTCTTCACCAGGGTGATGTTGTTGTCGGTGGCTGGGGAGGCGTAGTCGCTGTAACTGGTGAACGGCCAGTCCTTCGGGAGCGTCTCCACGGAGGCGTTCTCCGGGGGCCTCCTTGTGCCTATGGAGAACGTGATGACCGGGCGCTCGACCGGGATGCCGTCGTCCCTGTCCAGGCGGGCGGTGCGGCACATGTCCCCGTAGGTGCACTCGCCGCTCAGGTAACCGCCGAGGCCGAACCCCTTCACGGTTACCGGGTCGCTCCCGTCATGGGAGGGACCGAGCGCGATGTCGCCGCACTCGACGAACCATCTCGTAATGTCGCCAGCGCCGGCGAGATCGCCGGGCACGGCCACCGGGTGCACTGTCGCGGACACGATGTTGCCGGCCGCGGTGTCGACGTAGCCGGTCACCTCGCGGTCGCTGTACCCGTGGCGCACGTGGCCGCACGAAACACTGTTGTCCAGCGATTCCGGGAGGTTGTACGGGTCGGAATCCCCGTCCACCTGGACTCCCTTGACGCGGCCCACGGACGCAATGCGCACCCAGGGCTCGTCCTCGCCGGTGACCTTGTAGAGACCGTTCTCGGCCGGGTTTTCCTGGGCGGTGAGGAGCACGTGTCCCACAGTGGACGCGTCGAACACGAGGGAAAGCCTTCCCTCGCCCACGTGGCCGGCTATCCTGCACCTGCCGTTGTTGATCACGAAGGACGTGCTGCCGTCGGCCACCGTAGGATCCCCGGTCGCGACGGAGTTTCCCGGGAACAGGCCGGTAATCGAGTAGTCGTCGTACCCGGCATTGTCGAATGTCACGGCGGGTACGCGGCGGATGGCCGCGCTCACGTCACCCGGCACCTTCACCAGGTAGCGTTCGGGGGAGCCCTCTATGGCGGAAAGCGAGATTACGGGCACCAGCACCCTGGTACCCGTCATGTCCTGGACGGGCGAGGCGACCTCGACGTAGTCCCGGGGTATCTCCCCGGACACCGTGTCCACGGAGAAGTTCCCGGCCTGCGGGAATTCCGGGTTGGCGTTGCCCAGGCACTCGGGATCGTCGCCGCACTTTCCCGTATCCGGGAAACCGAGGGGGTCGACCGGGTACACCCCGTGGATGTCGCATGTGGACGCGGTTTCCGGGTCCAGCGACGGGGAGGTGACGTACGAGTGCTGCGAAGTGGAATCCTTGTGTACGTAATCGCTCATCTTGAAGCCTATCCGATTCGGTTGCGGTAGCTGTCGTCCACCAGTACGGGGGACAGGTCATATCCCGAGAACGGGTCCTGCACCAGCGGGAACCCTGCGGTCTCCACGCCGGACGTGTCGTCGGACGGCCTGGACGGGTCGACGAACCCGTTCGGGGACAGGAACACGCAGTCGGGAAGCTGGTAGTAGTCGTAGGTCTTCCATTCCTTCTCCTCGGCCGAGTAGACGAACCTGGCCCTCACGAGGACGGGGCGGTTCGGGACCGCGATGTTCTCGGAGAACACGTAGAAGTTCGTGAGGCGGGCCATGCTGAACTTGGCGATCGGCATGCCGCGGCACTCGGTGCTCGTGCGCCTCGGGAGGCTGTAGACATATATCTGGGCCTTGTTGACTATCAGGTCGGCAGTCTCGTGGCCGTTGTAGGCCGGGTTCGGCCAGATGCGGAACAGGAACTCGAAGGTCCTGCCGTTGCACGGGTACACCACCTTGCCGTCGAGCATCGACTCCACGGGGAGGTAGATGGCGAGGCCCTGGTCCAGGTCCGGGCCGTCGTAGTTGACTATGTTGAACTGCTTGCACCTGGGGTCCGCGTGGTCGAAGACCATGGTGGCGGTGTAGGACTGCAGCACCGACGCGCCCTTGGACGTGTCGGTCGAGTACACTTGGTAGGTAGACCACTTGGGGCTCGTGCCCGGCCACTCGGCGTAGTTGGAGGTCGGGATGACCTCGAACCCGCCGTTGTCCTCGGTGGTGCCCCCGGAAATGCGGATGGAGGGCATCAGGGTCACGTCGGGCACCTGGTCGGGGCGACCGTCGCCAATCCTCTGGAGCAGGATGGCCTCGATGTCCGTGCTTACCGTCCACCTGACGGAAACGGTCCTGGAATAGGTGCCGGTGATCGGGAAGATGACCAGGGGCCTGTCCACCCAGCCGTCGTTGTATACCCTGGCCACGGCGTCCCCGTTTTCCTCGATTTCGTAAGGAGGGTACCCGTACATGGTGTCGGAACCCTCGTATACGAACAGTTCCGCCTTGGAATATTCCAGGTCGGACACGTCCGGGTCGTAGAGGTACACCTTGCCGTGCTCAAGCGCCTTGGTCTCGCCGTCCGCGGGACGGAACACGTCGCAGTAGTATTCCCAGCCGCTGTCCGCGGCGGTGGGCACCTTGCGCGTGGGGGTGCCGGTCTCCCGGTACACCTTGCCGTCGTAGACGACGAACAGGTAGTTGTAGGAATCCGGACGCATGTACTTCTGGAAGTGGTCCAGCCGCCAGCGCTCGACCACGGATTCCGAGTTGTCCCCGTTGATCGTGTAGCCCTTGCTCAGCGGGGACTTCACCCAGCGGAGCGCGGCATGGCCGGTCTGCGGGAAGTAGATTCGGATGAACTGCCCCTTGATGTAGTCGCGCGTGGCGTCGGTGCAGCCCGCGACAAGGATGTCCCCCGTCGAGGTATCGCTCGAATGCTCCACGTGCCCGGTACCGTGGGCAAGGACGGCCTCGGTGCAGGTCTCGTCGTAGATTACCGCGCTCGCACATATCTTCCACTCGGAACCGGCCGCGTTGTTCACGCAGGACCTGATGTCCAGGCGGTCGCTATATATGGCGTCACCGGAAGCCATCGCGGCGACCTGGACCCCCCTGTCGTAGGAGAAAGCCTTGTCGGCGGTATCCGGGCATGCCGCGTTCACGCCGCATCCCTCGGCGGACCTGCGGGTCGGGAACGTGTAGTCGACGAACCCTGGGTCGGTGTCGCACATGAGGCGCACCGTCACGTCGTCGAGCTTGCTGGAATTCCACTCGACGAGCCCGTTGAGGATGGACGCGTAGTTGAACCTGGCCTTGGCCAGGTCTGAAGTGAGGTGTTCGAGGGGATTGATGTCCCTTATGTTGATCTTGCTGGTACTCATGCGTCAAGTGTCCCCACTAGCGTGATCGGTATGGTGCAGTCCTTCACCTTGTATGGGTTGTATATCAGGAACTGGCACATGCAGTCGCTGTCGTAGTTGTTCCCGAGAATCGTGAGCGACGTGTTAATGGTGCTCGATATGGTGCACTTCACGGAAACCCCCGACATGGCGGTACCCGAAAGCACCAGGCTGCCGGTCGCGCCCAGGCTGCCCATCATGCGTTGCCTGGTGACCACGAGCATCTCGGAATATTGTTCTGGCTTCATTTCCAGCAAGGCGCTCATCGCGACGATGTTCCCGTACCTGGTAATCTTCAGGGAGTTCGGGTTGTCAGCCGGTGCCCTGATGGACGGTATCAATGTAATGACGGACGCTGCCGAATACCCGCACAGCTTGAAGGAATTGGTTGACAACGCCCCCACCCCAAAGTAGCCCATCATGTTTAGATTTACCGACCCGGACTGCACTACGCCTGCACGGAACGTTCCCTGCTGGTCGCTCGTGGTAACCGGGTCGGTCCTCGGCACGTTGTTGGTGCTGTCCCACAGGGCCTCGTCCACCTCGCGATAGAACAGGTTCGTGACAGAGCTCCCGTCCAATACGGAGATATACGAGGATACAGTCGGTATCCTGAGCTTCTTGAGGTCGCTCATGTACGCGAGTTCCTCGGTCACGTAGGTCTCGTTCGGCATGACGCCGTTGTTGCCGGTGCCGTAGATGAAGGAGTTGATGAACTTCGGGTGCGGCGGGGTGTCGACCTCGTCGCCCATCACCTGTCCCGGCATCACGAGACAGGACACGTCGTAGCCGCGCAGGCCTTCAGCGTTGATGTAGGACACCGCCGAGTTGACGATGTGGAACCCGCGACCCTCGTGCTCCTCCCAGTTGCCGGAGAGCTTCTTGGGCAGGTTGATCCTGCCGGCCGCCGGGGTCTTGCCGGCCGACCAGTCGTTCTGCGAGTAGAAGAAGCCGCTCTGGGCTATCACGTTCGGGTAGTCGACACAGTGGCCGGACGCGGTGAACGGGTTGGAATAGTTGGAGTTCGGGTCGTGGAATACCCAGTGGGAGAGCGCGTCGTCGGTAGTCGGCAATGCGCCCCACGTGGTGCCGTTGAGCCACAGGCCCTTGAAGGTGGCCGATATGTAGCCGCTGTTGTGGAAGGACATGGTGCGGTCGGAATTCGTGTTCCTCAGCTCCATGCCGTTCTCGGAATAGATAGCGACGGCGTTGCCCTCCGTCTTGAGGAGGTTGCTCTGGGCGAGCAGGACGTCGTACGGGTGCTTGGCGCCGATGTAGCTACCGGCGGAGATGACCACCGTGCCCGCCATGGATTCCAGGAGGGTCGTCACGTCATGCTCGTTGGATATGTAGCCGGAGCCGCTGCGCACCATGGTCAGGTGGCTGCTCTCGCCCTTGTCGTCCCTGTGGAACAGGGCCACCTCTGTGCGGGTGTCGCGGGCGGCGATGACGGACTCGTACAGCCCGTCGCCCGAATGGCGCATCCATGCGCCGTTGAGCACGTACTTGGCGTCGAAGTCGCGGTAGGCGGTGTCGCCATATGTGCTCACGCCTATCATGGCCGACTGGTCTGCCGTCTGCATGTAGCCGTATCCCTGGGCCACTGCGAGTCCGTTACGGCGGAATGACCTGGAACCGATGTAGGACGAACCGGTGCCGACCACGAACTTGGCGTCGCGGTCCCCCATGTTCATCTGGCCCACGACCGTCTGGTTGACGCCCGGGGTCACCGTGTTGAAGTTGAACGCGTTGGAGGCCTGTCCCGGGTGCATCGCCACCGGGTTCAGCAGGTTGCCCGCGTAGTTCATCTCGCGGAGGTCAACGGTGCGCCTGGTTATCCTGCCGCCGTTAGCGGTCATTGAATCGAAGGTCTCGCCCCTCGGAATGCTCCCGTCGAGCTGGACTAGGTAGTCGCCGTTGTCCCTGGTGACGTTGGCCACCTTGAAGGTCAGTGGCTTGAAGGCGTACCCCTCGACCGCTGTCGGGTCGCAGGTGCCGGTGTCGTCCTTCCTGGTCTGCGCATAGACGAGGACCGAGTCACCCTTCTCGATCTTCAGTTCCCAGTGGCCGTTGGAGACAATGTCGGAATAGGAAATCCTTACCGTGTTGCGTCCCTCGCCGGCCAGGAGGGCGGTGCCGGCGTCGGTGGTGGCGCACTTGCCGGACACGGTATCCTTGACAGCCTCGCATTCCACCAGCCTGGTGTTGGTCTCGGGCTCCTCCACGGTGAACGCGTAGGAGAAGTCGCCCGTGCACGTATGGTCGTTGCCCGCCATGGACATCGGTCCCACGCCGTGCGAAGTGTCGCCGAACGCGACCGAGTTCTCGCCCGCGGTGACGTTGTAGTACCCGCCAATCACGGCGGAACGGGTGCCCGCGGCGAGCAGGCCGTTGCCGCCCAGGGTGGCGCCGTCCTCGGCCTCGGCCACGTTGCACAGGCCTCCCAGGGACACCGAACGCTCTCCGAGCGCATAGGTGTCCACGCCGAAGCTCATGCTGTAGCGGGTGTCCCGGTAGTTCCCCACCCTGCGGGAATTGTTAGTGTGCGAGCCAAGGGTGATCCTGGGGGCGGTGATGTCGATGGAACTGTCGATGTCCCACAGCCAGCTGCGCCCGCCGCCCACGTGGTCCTCGTTGTCTCCGGGCATGCCGGTGATGGCGAGCTTGTTGTAGCCGCTCGGGAAGAGGTACGTCTCGTACTGCGAGAAGCTCTTGGTGGAAAGGTCGGATTCGTAGAGGGGGGTACGGAGGTTCAGCGGGATCGGGGCGCTGTTCGTAATGAGTTTCGGGGTGGATGAGTCGCGGATGAGCCCGAGCCAGTAGTCGGATCCGTTCTCGTCCCTGTTCGTGGACACGAGGTACAGTATCTTCGAGTGGGTGACGATGGCCTGCGTAACGAGCTGGCCCCCTTCCCACTTGGCGTCACACCGGGCCACGATGTCGGCGAACTCGGTAGCGTTCGAAGTATACGGCTCGTACCCGTAGGAACCGTTGGCCCAGTTCTGGTAGAAGTCGTACAGGCGGAATATGTCGGCACGGTTCAGGGTAAGCGAAACGTCGTACCTCTTCACCGTGTAGCCGTTGGAGGAGCCGGCCGCAATGCAGGACCGTACCAGCGCGTTGAGGACAGCGCGCGAGTTGTATGTGAGTGCGTCAATCTGCTTGGTCAGCTTGTACATCGTATCCATCGGTAACCACCGTAATTTTCCAATTAAATATGTCCGCCCGTGAGCCTCCCGACCCCGTCGCGGACACGCTTGACTCTCGGTCTACAGCTTATAATATTCGGGACCCTAGATGGCAAACCCGCCGAACCCGCCGAACCCGCCGAAGCCACCGCCCATGGGCCCGCAGTTCGCCATTCCCATGTATCCGCCGTCCTCGACATGCTCCAACGGCATCGGGTCCGCCGTCCTGAGCGCATAGATGTCCTGCCGCTCGATGGCCACGTCGACGTTGTTGATGAGGCTGGAGATGTAGTTGCGGTCGTAAATCCTGCGGTTATGCCACAGCGTGGTCACGTCGCGCGCGTTCAGGCGCATCACCTGTTCCAGGCACTTCCTGGTCATGCGGTAGTCACGGGAGATGTACCAGTACCTCGCCCGGTAGAAGAAGCCTTCCGGACGCTCCGGGTACTCCTCGATAAGCTGCATGGCGCGGGCGCCCAGGTCGTCCATGTCGGGCACGCCTATCAGGTGGATCTCGCAGATGGTCTCCAGGGACTTGAACCTGTTCTCGTTCACCACTGTCGGGAACTCGTCCACGACGACCGCGTACCACTCGGCCGCCTTGGCCAGGTCGCGCATGTCCTTGTACGAGTTGCCCAGGTAGAAGGCACCGCGCTGTGTACGGTCCAGCTTCCAGGACTTCTCCAGGGCCTTCAGGTTCCTGCGTACGTCACGGGTGTTCTTGTAGTTCTCGAACACCTGGCGGATCCTGACCCCGTTAGTATGGCCGTCCGGGTCCTCCATCGTCTCGTGGATCATCCCGGTGAAGTGTGCCCTGTCCCTGCGCATGATGCGCACGCGGGGGAACTGTAGCGTCTTCGACACCTTCGTGTCCATGACGATACTCGCGTCCGGGTGCCGGGCGACTATGGAGTCGAACTCCCGGCGGACCGCCTTCCCGTCCTTCAGGATGTCGTTGGAGTCCGCCCATATCACGTAGTCGCAGTGCGCGAGCGATATGGCGTGGTTCTTGGCTGCCCCGAAGTCGAATATCCCTTCCTCGTCATGGAACCTGCTCCCCGCCTCCTCCAGGACGAATCCCGGGTTCAGGTGGCGGGTACGCCACTGTTTCACCAGTTCGACCGTGCCGTCGGTGGATCCAGTGTCCACCACGACGTACTCGTTCGCCACCGGGAGCAGTGCATCCAGGCACCTGGTTATGCTCCCCTTGGCATTCCTCACTACTATGCATGCGCTGAGAGTGGCCATTTTTCGACTGTGCGGCACTACGGGCACGTCGGTCCCCGGCGTGCCGCATCCTCCGTTAAGGTTGTATTGTTGGGTCATTCCCTTACGATTCCGTTGCCGTCGTTGAACAGCACGTTCCAGACTTTCCAGTCCTCGTTCTCGATCTTGATGTCGGGAAGCTCGTCCGGGGTGACGGTGCGGAGATCGACCTCGATCTCCTCGGCAAGGGTCTCCTCGCGGGCCTTGTCGATCTCGCCCTGGGCCTTGATGGCGTCCTCGTACGGCTCGCCATACACCTTGACGCGTTCCTCGAGGGCGGCAAGCTCGTCCTTGCTGAGCTTCGCGATGTCCGCGTTCGAGTTGACGCCGGCCTCCCTAAGGATGGAGATGCGGCCCTGTTCGTACTCGACCCACTTCTCGTCGTTCGGGAAACCCTCGGAAATCTCCTTCGCCTCCTCGTTGCAGCGCTTCATGTTCACCGAGAACGCGTAGCGCACCTTGCACGGGATGGGTCCGCCGAACACGCGGTCAGCGTTGGCGAGAACGTTGCGGAGTTCGAGCAGGTAGCCCCTCTTGACTGTCATCTTCATATATGCAAATCCTTCACGGCACTCGTGATTGCCTTGCGGCAACGGGCTGCGCCGTCATGCGCCCTGTGCGACAGGGGTCCCGGGACCCCCGGTGCCCCTCACAGGAAACTATATCCATTATGCACCAGCAACCCATACATAAGCCGCATATTGTGTTGATTCAGGCACATCTTCGCAATGAATATATTTCTTATTAAAATCACTATCATAACAGGTGCAACAATAATGATTGGAACTAATCGCATATACATGTAATACCATAGATACATGAGTATCGTTTAATGCGCGGTATCTCACTGAAAACGGCAAACCTTTTTTGAGCATATCTTCCATACAACGGAATACCTCCGGATCACTACAATTAGCCTCATCCGGCTTTTGGTGGGTTGACCAATATTCAGCTACATTCACCAACGGTTCAAACCTAATAGACCCATCGCGCACTACCTGATCACGGGTTGAACTATATGCATATACCGATATTTCCTTATTATCCGCATATAGGAAATAATTGTATCCAACCGGTGATAGCAGGGTATTACCTGATGATGCAAGGTATGTTGCCGACCGTTGTAATATAGGATTAATGTCAGTGTACCATTTACCCGAATATGCCTCATTCATCTCAAAATAACCGTTATATTTGGTACCAAGACAAACAACTCGTTCAGTAGGGGCAGTTCGCCACTCCGCATCGCCGTACAGTACTTTGCTACCCTTATCGTCATCGGTAGGATAGTGGAACGGGTCGTCCTTCTTTCGCAGGAGGATATGCAGGGTTCCGTCCATCTCCTGTTCGTTGCCGACAGCCAATGTCATGCCGGCATACGGGCATGTCTTGGTACCGACGACCGGAACCGGTCCAATCAGGTGCCCCAGTTTATGCCCAGTATCACCTATCCAGTTAGTTGGATCATATGCAGCGATATAGGCAACCGGGAGCGATGTCCTACCGCCTCCTGCACCTAGTTTGAGCAAGCCATAGTTATCCGATCCATCGCCTTTGCCAGTTGGACGCCCACACAATGCGATTCCACCCGTGTAAATCATGGGCACATCGGGCTTGTTGATCATTTCCCTGATCTCGGCTCGTGTCTTGTTCCGAAACCAGTTGTCCAATAATGTATCACCGTTAAATTTCCGATCCCATCCAAGATATTCATCATTCTCGCTCTCGGCAGCCTCGGCAGCCCTTGTCACGGCATCCCATCCGGATGTTGGTAGCGAACCACCTGCTTTGTATGCCTCCCATTGCGGCCCCATGCCTGCAGCAGTCGCGGCCTCCTTGTAGTTGCTGAATACCATCTGGTTTACTACGAATTTCGATAGGGTATCCGGCTTTGAATATTCTACAGTCGTAGCTTCTTCATGGAGTTTCCAAGTGGAATTCGGATTCGTTACGCTAGGAACGGTATCATATACGGTCGGGTGTTCAAATACGCCAACGTCGCTGCAGTCATACCTGCCGTCAAGGAAGATGAACGCGTTCTGGTAGTCCCTGGTCCCGAACGGGTCGGCTGAACCGAGGCCAAGATTGAACCCGTCACCGAATATAGACACGCTGTGCATGGTAGGATACAGCGGGACCCGGTGTCCGTCGTCCTGTGTCTGGTAGCCCACCGGCCCGATGCTGCCTTTGGACCTCAGGTGTATTCCGCTGCCTCGCAGCTGCACATTGTTGAGATGGATGTTTTCCGATGCATTGCTATTGCCAATCGTGTCAAGGAATCGGATTGGCGAACCCGCATCTTTTGGCCTTGCATAGATGTTGTTCGCATTGCCCACCATCATCACCATGCCATAGTTGCATGTGTTGTACCGGTTATACCTGAGTTCGCCGATGCCGGTTCTACGGACATCGCAACCCTTGTAGTACATTCTGTACTTGCTGTCGGCTTCCTTCAGAAGCAGAAAGCCTGCTACTTTGGACTTTGCCGGAATGGTAACCCTGGTCCATTGGTCGCCAACCTTAGGGTTGGCATACACATAGTCTTCCTCGTCCGTATTGTTGTCGACCACATACTGGCCTTCCGTATGTAAGTCGTATGTGCCATCGCTATTCCACCATACTTTATAATTATGTCCCGAAACACTATTCGGGTTCGCGGTCGTATACTGGGGATAGTCGGAAATATAGTACGTATCGACCGTACAATCATCGACAATCGCGCGTCCGTTCGGATCTATGTACACATTGTATGTGTGATCCGATGCCCCGGAAAGCTGATAAGAACCCCATCCGCTACCTTCACGGTATGCCTGTATCGTACCGTCACCGATGATTATGTAGTACTGCGACGACAGGTTATACTTGTAGTTTACACCGTCGTACTTTCCATTGAACTCGTCAATAGTATATGTAACGTCATTGTAGATGCCGGGAATTAAATAGTTTGCATCGCCAATTGCCAGGGTCGTATACATGGATGCAGGATAGTGACAGCTGTTTCCCATGATTATGGATTCCCGCATGCTGCATCCGACCTCGGTATTGGCACCGATTACAATGCCACCCTCTGTGGCCTGCGCAACGGAACTATACCCGACCATCTGCGCGTCGTTGCTGCTGAACCTGCCTACACTTACCGAACCATAAATGCTGGGACCCTGTCCAAGCAGTATTGAACATTTGATTCCCTTGTGGACATGCGCACCCATTACAAGACTGTACGTCGATTTCGGTACCGAGCCCTGCCCGTCACCGATCCAGACCCGCTCGCCGTTTGTCCATGGTTCCCGGTACCGGTGCATATTTGCATCGACCAGGATTGACCCGCTGACATCGATCCGTTCATCATCCGATGGAACGCTGACAAAAGTGCTCTCGGTCCCATTGGCACTCCCGATACCTTCTCCCAGGATCAGGGACTTGCCGACGTTACCGAAGATACGGGACGCTGGGGTGTCAGTGGTCTGGTCACCCTGAACAATGCCTCGAATGACAACTGATTCCACCACACTAATATTAGCAGTCGAATTGTCCCCGAATGTGGCATCTCCCATTAGGATTGAACCATACACCCTGCCCTTTGCACCATGTACGCCCGTTACTCTAGGCGTAGATATTGCAATGCTGCGATAAAAACCATTATCAAATCCAAAGTCGTTACCTTCGGTGATAAACTTTCCACTCATTATGGAACCGGTCGCATAACCCAATGCCACTCGGGTTGTTGCATTGTCATCACCGCTACATCCAAAGAATAGCGACTGCTTGGCTGTCTTGATATCCACATTATCTGTGTCAATTATGGCCACTGACGAACCAGTCACTTTTGCATTGCTCAATTTGAATGCGAGTACGTCGGAGTCTTCAGCGGTCACGGTGTCCGAGCCGACCATGAGACCCTTGCCGTCTTCCAGCTTGACGTTAGTCGACGCTAATACGGCAATCTTCGAATCCTTCAGGTCGGCATTCTCGGATCCGGCCACGAAGGCCCCCTCGCCGTCGTTCCTGACCATCTCGGAACCGAGGATGGTCGCGCGTTCGCCGTCGCTATGGACTGCGTTGCCCTGCACGAGCGAATAGTCTCCCTTTGCCGCGGTGTTGTCGCCGAGCACAAGGGAACACTTGCCCTCGGAGTACCCGTTCGCATACAGGGGTTCCGGCACGAGCGGCTTGGTGACGAACGCGATGTACATGGGCTGTGCCACCATGTCGTACGGGATTACTTCCACGTCGGCACTGGACAGGTCTACCTTGATGACGGATGCCGGGGTCAGCCATGCATACAGGTGCTCCGTGTCAGTTGCCGTGCTGGATCCCTGCGGCATGTACCCCGTGCCCACGGCCAGGTTGTCGACCAGCCACTGGACGCCCAGGGTGGCCACGATGGCCCTGAACTCGTTTTCCTGGATAAGGACGGCAAACGGGACGTTGCCCGAACCCACGTAGCCGGTGCCGTACCCGTAGGACGCGGCCATTTCCACCGTGGTGCCGTCGATGTCGGCTGCCACCTCGGGGATGATCGCCGCCCTTGCGGTGCCGGCCGGGGCATTTTCGGCCATGCCGGTAACTGACGCGATGTCGGACCCGTCCCCCTCCGGGCACGTGAACACGCCGCGCACGGAACCCGGACGGTCATAGCCGTCCACGAGGTTCTTCAGGTAGTCGTGTGTATGGTTCTTCAGCGCGTACTTGTCGAGGTCGAGGTCCTGGTTGCAGCATTCCCTCGCGTCGCCGACCTGCTGCTTAATTGCGTTCATTTCCAGGGACAGGTCGGTGACCGCCTCGGAGATGCTCGCCGATGCCAGCAGCTGGTTCTTGTACCAGGTGGTGGCGTCGTTCTCGTAGAGGTTGTAGTACACTGCTGTACGCTGCTCGACGGCCGTCTCGGTGTCGTCGTTTCCGATGTTGAGGATGAAGTCCAGGGTGAACCTGGCCACACCTCCCTCCTCGGCGGACGGGTTGTCGGAAATGACGGTGTCATTCACGTCCGCGACCGCGAACAGGACCGGCTCGGCGTCCGCGTCGATCTCGAATTGCACCTTCTGCAGGCTGCATGCGTCCGTGGCAGTGTCGGTGGAATAGCGGTGAACCGTCATGGGCACCGCGTAGATGCCGATACGGTTGAACCTGAAACTCACGTACTTGGATGAATAGAGTTCCTTCTCCTCGACCGCCTGGTCGTCGGCCGTACCGCCGTCCTCATATTCAAGGGCGGTGTATCCGGTGTCCGCGGTCACCGGGCTGAGGTCGATGCTGAACTTTATTGCGGTGGCCAGCGGCTTCCTCGCGGGGGAGTTTGCCGAGTACTGGGTCTCGGCGAGCTTCGCCCTGTTGTCGTTCACCACGTTGTAGTAGCTGATGGGGAACAGCTTGGTGGCCCGGCTCATGTTGTGACACGAGGACACCGAGGACACTCCGTACCCCTCGCTGCTCGCGGTCCCGTGGTACTTGTTGAAGTTGGAGATGGAGCCGAGGAGGGTGTCGTCGCTGACAGTCTCGTGTTCCTGGGTGGCCGATGACGACTGCCAGCCGTACTCGCCGCCTTCCCTGGTGCCCACGTAGTACCTGTAGTCGGCGGACACGGGGACGCCTTCCGTGCCCTGGGAGGACGTCACGATGGTGGCGTCGCTAGGCTCTCCCCCGTAGTAGAGGGGAGCGGGGAGCGGGATTCCGGAGTCGGAGTCGACAGTCGCGCCGTAGTATACGGCAGCGCCCTTCCTTTCCAGGGTGTTCTCGCCGTTGCCGCCGGAGACGCTCTTCCACGCGACCAGCCGGTTCCTGCCGTTGTCGGCGTCGTAGACGTAGCGGTAGTTGGTGCGGATGCTCTTGTCGTACAGGGTGAGCCCGAAGAGCGACGCGCCGGCATTGGCGTCTTCCGCTTCCGGGTTGCTCATGGCGTACCCGTTGAGCATGTCGCCTTGCCAGATGTTGTAGATATGGTCGCCGTGCTGCGTGAGCTGTCCGGACTGGGCGGCCATGGACAGGGTGTCGTTCTCCCTGTCAGCCACGTAGGCGAGTCCGTAGTATCCGATCCAGTAACGCGATTCCCCGTCGGCATGGGCCGTTCCCAGCAGTTCGGTGCCGGCCCTGGTAAGCAACATGTTCTTCATAGCTCAAAAATCCCAGTTTTTACAAAAAACTAGTTTATAATCTCTGGCCGCCGTGGCCGCTGCGCTAGAAGGCGCAGTTGGTCAATGCGGGATCCATGTACTGCGGGTCTTCCACGGTGTCGGACTCACCCTCCCCGGGACCTATCACGGCGCCGAATTCGCCTATGCCCACGAAGGGTCCGGAGATCCAGTTCCTCATGCCGACCTCGCCTGCGTATTTCAGTAGTACGTCCCTGAACACCACCTGGATGGGCTTCCATACGCGGATCTGCTCCCGTATGCGGGAGATGTCGTCCGGCTGGATGGCGAACTGGGGGAACCTGGAGTCGTCGGTCAGTTCTATGTCTATGTACGGGGTGGACACCCAGGTGCCTTCCAGCTTGCCCTCGGTGCTGTCCTCCACGAGCCTGCCGGCCACCTCCTCGGCGTTCAGCATCTCCTCGTACGGGTGCATCGTGTTCGTGTAGAGGGTGAGCACCTCGCCTATGACGCCGAACGCGCCCATGAGCATCTTGAGGCCGGGGTCGGTACCGCCGAGCGCATAGTACTGCGGCAGGTTCAGGACGGCCTCCCTGATGGCGGCCTCCTGCTGCTTCACGGTACGGTACAGGTTGCTGGTCCTGACGTCCTCGGCCATCGGGGTGAGGTCGTAGCCCATGAACCTGGCCAGGTACTCTATCAGCTCGAAGTCGATGACGTTGGCGTCCCTCAGGTACGCGAGCCTCTCTATCTTCTCTACCAGCGGGTACTTGAGGTCGGGCACGCCCTTGAACGAGGACTTCATCCCGGTCCTGGGCGCAACGTTGCCGTAGTCCTCCCCGGAAGAGTATTCCGCGTTCGGGTCGCGGGTGGTGTCCATGCCGTCGATTGCCGGCCTGTTGAACACCGGGTTCCTGATCATGTACATCCTGGAAGCGTACGCCCACGATGACGCCTTCGCCACGTCGACGTCGGAGTACGTGGTGTACTTGTACTCGTCCAGGCCGTCCTCGAAGTTTCCGTCCATGTAGTAGCTGTTGCGGTACTCGTCCACCGAGGCCCTGCGCACCTTCACGATGCGCTTCTTCTTCAACACGGACCACCTGGCTCCCTGCCTTACCAGGTAGGACAGCCGTTCCGCGGGTATCATCTGGCCCGCGGCTATCACGATGTCGCCGTCACGGAACCTGTACATTTCCCCTCCGATGCTGGAAAGCCGCACGGAGTACTCGTCGTACCTGTTCTGCAGGTCGTCGTCCATGCTGATGACGCCCCTGGCTATCGACATACCGGCCATGTAGGTGCCGTACACGATTTCCAGCCTGACGTTCAGCCCGTCGGGCACGCCGACCACCCTGCCCATCGCGTACTCGCCGGTCCCGGTGGTCTCGTCAAACGCGTCGAACGAGTACCCGAGCACGGCGTAGTCGCCCTCGGAAAGGCCGTGGGGGCATTCGCACATCAGCTCCACGATGCCGTCGTCGGCATGGGTGCCGGTGTCGCCGTCGGTACGGGTGGTCACGTTCCTCGCGGTGAAGGTGGCCTTCGAGCTCACCTTGTCCCATTCTATCTCCTTGAACGCGAACCTGTACCACCGGCACTCGCGGAGGAGCATGTCCCTGTCGCCCACCGGGATGGCGGACGTCAGGTAGTCGTTGTACAGCTTCATCCTGATCTCGAAGGATGTCGGTCCGTTCACGGCCGTCACGAGGTGGTACCCGTTGAAGTCGGACGGGTTCGCGTTGTAGATGCGCACCACGGTCCTTCCCTCGATGTACTTCCGGTTCCCCTCGGTGAAGTGGGGCAGCGGGGCGGCAAGGTGCACGGTGGCATGGCCGTACCCGCTCCTTTCGTCGATTCCATTGTATATGATGTCCTTGACCACTATCTCGTCGCCCATGGCTATCGCCGGGTTGGTCACCGAGATGTCGAAAAGGTTCGTCTGGGAGAACAGTTCGGCGGGGGTCACTATGGAATCCCTTTCCAGGGTGGGCCATATGCCCGACGACACCCGGTAGAACTTGACCGGCTCACCGCTCCCGTCGGTAATGGCGACCACGTCGCCCTCGCCTATGGGCATGCGCACGATGGCGCAGCTTCCCGGCACCGGCACCTCGCCGAAAGTCTCCGCGAAGGTGATCCCGGTGAAAGTGCCGTTCACTTCCGCCACCGTGTACGGGCCGGACGGGAACGCGGAACCGTCCGCGGTAAAGCCTTCCAGGAACAGACGGTCACCGGGAACCGGGCCGTGCACCGGGCCGGCAAGGATTACCGTGACGCGGCCGTCGTCGCCGAGGGATGCCGATAGCACATGGGCATGGTGGTCCTGCATGTAAACGATATGCCCGTCGGCCACGTCCTTGGAAATGCTGCAGTTGCCGCCGGTCACCGGGTCCGCCGTCACGGACAGGGACAGGGTGACGTCCATCCGGCCGTCGGACACCGATGCCACCTCGTAGGGCCCCGGGGCCATGGGGGAACCGTCCACGGTGCAGCCTTCCACGGTGACCATGTCGCCGGCCGACAGCCCGTATGCCGGCGTCGCCAGGCTGAACTTCACCGTACCGTCGCCCGCAACCGCGGATACTGCCCGGACGGAGCCGGAGAAGCACGTACCCCCCTCCATGAGCGGGTCGCACTCCACGTCATAGGTGAAGGTGTCCCCGTCGACCACGTCGACCGTGGCGAACTGGACGTTGAAGTCGAGCGCCCTTCCGCGCACGGATCCCGCGAGGACGCCGGTCACCGTGACCGGGGTGCCGTCGACGAGCCCGTGGGCTGCCGAGTGCACTGTCACCCGCCACCTGCCGGCCTCCACCCTGTCGGCACGCAGGCCGACCGTGTCGTCGATGTCCACCGGGATGGCCGGGGAGCATCCCTTGGTCACCACGCCGTGCGGGTAGGACCAGGTGCACCTGTCGAACAGGTCGCTTTCCACTATGTCCATGCCGCTGTCGAACGTCATGGGTTCATTTTCGTATTCGGCGTCGGTCCTCTCAGTGGAATGGAGCTCGACCATGCCGTTCCTTTCCCTTCCGGAGAGGTTCAGCCCGTCGCCGTAGTTGAGGAACTCCCTGTGTTCCCAGCCGTACCGGAGTGACTTCTCCTCCACCTTGGTTATGTAGAGGGGGGCTGCGAACACCTCCGGGTCGTCGGCATATGAAATCCTGCTCCCGTACTCCATGGGCCTTATCTGGCCGTAGTACGGTGCGAACGCGTTGTACTTCTCGGAATACGGCACGCTGTAATGTACCAGCCGGTCTTCCGCGAACAGGTTACTGTCGGCCACCGAGTTGATGTCCCTGACCGTGCAGTCAGCCACGCACATGTACACCTTCCCGGAAACGGGGTCGTACACGTACTGTCCCTTGCGGTAGCTTCCCCTGTCCAGCGGATACACTTCCTCGCCCGGCAGGTATGCGACCCTGGCGACCTGGGTATTTCCCGCGCCGTCCTCCAGTACCATGTAAGGCCTGGTGAACAGGTCGCCCCTGGTACGTTCCCATACCGTGGTGAGCATTTCGCCGGAATCGTCGACCTGCAGCAGGTTCCTGGCACGGTCACCCGTGCGCCCGAGGATCTCTACCGTATAGGTGCCGTAGGGGATTTCCCTGTCGAAAGTGCCGTCCGGGTACATCCTGGCGGCCAGCTTCCCGGACCCTCCGTTCAGCACCACGACGCTGCCCTTGTCGGAGAGCATCGACTCGGAATACTGTCCCCCGGTGCCTTCCGGTCCCACCGTCACGTAGCCTGCCCTGGCGACCCTCACGGTGACAGACGATTCGAGCCTGGACGGGCGGATCGCGTTCATGCCCTCGAGCTTGATCGCGTAGCCGTCGGCCACGGCGGTGAACGACTTGACGATGGCGAGGCCCCGCCAGTACTCGTGGTCCCCGTCTATATAGATACGGTCGCCCAGGTCGAACAGCTTGCCGAAACTGGCCGCGATTTCCGACGTGAACGGAACCACGACGACATACCCGCCGTCCATGTAGCTCTCGTCGGCCGTACGGTCCGGGTCGTCCTTCCTTACTATGTTCAGCGTGCCGATGCGGTCGTTGCCCTCGGCCTCGCATGCATACGCGAGCATCCTGGCGTCGGGGACCAGGTTGAACCCTCCCGCGTCGACGGAGTCGAGCGCATACACGTTGTCGAACCTGACCAGCGGGGAGGCCTTCGTGTAGTCGAGGACGCCCCTTCCGTAGAAGAACGGAAGGTCCATGAGCACGAGCTCGCCAAGTCCCGAAAGGTCGGGCATGGTTCCCGTAGGCACCATCCTGAGGTCGGGCGACCCGTTCTCGCGGTCGTCCTTCAGCACGGTGAACTCGCCGACAATGCGCAGGTTACGCTTCTCGGCCAGGTATACGGTGCCGTTGGAGTATGCCGGGTAGTACGTGCCGAGTCTTACTGTCACTATGCTCCCGTCAACGGATGGCTCGCCAAGTACAGGGTACCTGTTCATCGAGCCCGCGACCGACGGGTCCACGCAACTGTCCGGGGGCAGCCGGTCCTTGCCGTCCCGCCTTACGGATGCGAGGCCGGCCCCGCTTGTCTCCGAGAGGTAGATAACGGCGGTGGGCATGCCGTCCTTCCAGGCCCATCCGGTCTCGCCGTCGAACCTGAGCACGGTACGTACCTTGCCCGCCTGGGTACGCTCGGTACCGTAGTAGTCGATGACGGCGGTCCTGCCGTCCGAGAGGGTGACCTCCTTCACCGAGCTTTCCGACTTGACGTCGTAGATGCGGGCGGTGAAGAACACTTCCTTGTACCTCGTGCCGTTCCCGGTCGTATGGCCGTACCTGGTCTCGACTGACGACACGTCGGACACCCTGAACGACAGGATACGGCCGGAAGTGTTGTCGGAGCCGGTGAACGGGTCCTGGGAGGAGCCTTCCGGGTCCTTGACCAGGCGGTCCATGGTCCTGTCGTAGTAATACGCGATCTCGCGGTCGGGCGACGATTCCAGGCCAGTATAGCTCACGAACACCACGTCACCGTCGTCGAACGCGGCTATCCCGGGGTCGATTGACGAGATCCCGTCGATGGTGTCCTTGACCGTGTCGCTCTCGAACGCCACTATGTACGGGCTATACCCGGTGTCCTGGCCGAAGACACGGTTGTCCTTGACGTTCGCCCTGGGCACGGACAGCAGGTTCACGTAGTCGTTCCTCGCGCCCGCGACGTCCAGCATGTACCGCAGGTATTCCATCCTGCGGACGGCCCCCGCCAGGTCCCCTTCCCTCGACACGACAGCGAACTCGAACTTCTCTACCGTCTCGACGTTCCTGTACGCGTTGTTGATGTAGTCGCTGAACACCTGTAGCAGGGTGACCACGTCGGGCTCGCTCTTCAGGTATTCCGGGACGTAGGCCACGAAGTCGCTATAACGGAACTGTCCCCTGTCGTTGTAAATGGGTGAACGCATATTCTATGGGTCCCTCTTATTCGGTGAGCAGCGAGGATTCGTAGGCCACCGTGAGCTCGATTTCCTCGCTCGGAATGTTGAACTGCACTATCTCGTTGTCGTTGGTGTACCCGGTGATGTTCCCGGTCTCCGGGTCTATGAGTGCCCTGGCCGTCCTCGTGCAGAGTATGTTCCTTACCAGCTTGATGTAGTTCATCCCGTACAGCAGGTAGTCGAACAGCACCGACCCGTCCACCTCGTGCACGTTCTTCACGTGGTCGGTGTCCTTGAAGGCAAGCGCGTCCGCGCCCGGGTCCATGCTCCATGTCCTGACGGCGTCCAGCAGCTCCCCGTAGACGGTCATCTCCCTGGCCTGCCCTCCGTTCCTCGCCTCGGTCCATGCATCCACGAGGGGCCTGAAGACCTGCTGCATCACGTTGGACCATATGTACCCGACGAACTGGTCGGTGACCCGGTCGCTCGCCGGGCTGTCCTTGACCTTGGAGGTATAGTAGTAAGACACCAGCGACTGCATGTCCTTCTGGTTCGGCAGCTTGAATGTGAAGGTGGTGGCGGTCGACACCCCGTCGTACACCACGTCGGCGGAAAGCGAGAACTCCGGGCCCTCGAAGGTGACGTTGCCCGGGCTGACGTAGTCGGCCGTGAGGGCGCCGAGCCACGGGTAGTCGCCGAGCTCCAGGTCCCCGTACCCGTTGTCGGGCACGGTGAACGTCACGTCCACGCCGGCCACCTCGGGCATCGTGTGCACGATGGAGGCTATCCTGGACCGGTAGACCGGGGCACAGAACTCGGTATTCTCCTTCAGGTAGCGGTATACCGCCCTGGTTATCTTCTCGCGCACGTCGGTAAAGTTGTTTCCCTTGAACAGGATGACGTCCATGTGCATGGACATCGAGTGCACCGTCGGGAACACGAAGTTGTGGTACCCGCCGCCCAGGGTCACCATGGACCTGCGGTTAAGCGCGGTCATGATGGAATGGAGCTCGCTCCCGTCAACCACGTAGTCCATCGGGGTCATCATGGCCGCGAACACGCGGGCGTCCGGCTTCACGGTAGGCACGTAAGGGAGCACCGCCGTCCTGATGATGTCGTGGACGATGTCGTCCCTGTCCCTGTCGGTCGTGCCGAAGTCGACATCCGCGAGCGCGTCGCTTATCTGCGCGACTATCTTAGCGCCGTCGTGGGCGACAACCGAGTCGTCGATGTCCTCGTAGTCGTACTCCCAGGTGTTCATCAGTCCGTTCACCTTGAACCCGCTGAGGAAGTACTCGGACGGGGCGGTCGGGTAGTACTTGCCGTCCTTCTCGCGGTACAGGTCCTTCAGGGCGCTGAAGCGCACCTGGTTCATGTACTTGACGTTGATCCCGCCGTTCTTGAGCTTGGTGTTGAGGATGTCCTCGCCGTAGGCGGATGCGTACTTGATGTCCGCGTACCTGCGCAGGAAGGTCTTGTAGCTCCTGCGCGTCACCAGCCGGTCGAGGGAATTGTATATCTGGGAGGCGTTCGCCTTGATGGACTCCACGGACTCGATGTTTAGTCCGCCCCTGATGTCGGTCGTCAGGAACATGCTCAGGTCGGTGACCAGGAGGTCGCTCTCCTTGCCGTTCGCCTGGGTGATCCGGACGCTGCCACCGGATACGGAGAGCGTGGTACCCTCCACGCCGAGGAGGTTGCCCTGCTCGCCGGAGGTCGAGAAGTACCTGACGATGATGTCGCCGTACGGGATGGCCGACTTCAGCCCGTCGCCGAAGCGCAGCTGGACCCCGCCGTCGTTCGACGTGCCCACTATCACAGTATAGTTGGTGGTGAAGTTGCTGTCACCGTCCGCGAACTTCTGGATGTCGCTCGCGGTGTCCTCGTTCGCCGGGTCGATGAGGCCCCTGCGGGAGATGCGCCAGTACAGCCGGTCGTTCTTCACCGTGTCCGGGTCGACGTTGTCCACCAGGGTGGCGTCGCTGGTGACCGTGGTGAAGCATGCGGCCCTCTGGGCCACGCTGCCGTCCTCGGCGTAGTTCGGGTCGTTCTCGCCGAAATAGTCGGCGAACGTCCTGTCGTTGATGTAGAACACCTGGTTCTGCTGCCCGTTGGATATCAGCGCGTCGCTGCGGAACACGCCCTCGGCGAGCACGGCCACCCCGGCGACCAGGCGCATGAGGCCAGTCGAGTCCTCGTCGGTCGCCCTGTCGTAGGCGAACTCCATGTCGCTCACGGCCGTCAGCGTACGTGCGCTCATGGAGAACACCGTACCCTTGGGAATGTAGACGCGCACGGTGTCGTAGATGCCCGACTTGGTGAGCCGGAGCCCTATGCCGGCCTTGGCGGGCACCGGCCGGCGCACACTGTACCCGAGCATCCTCGCGCCCGCGTACACGGCCGAACTGTTTACCGCGCTTTCCAGGAATGCGTTCTCGAACGCCGACTCGGCATAGTAGGCCATGAGGTCGCCCTGGCCCGCGAAAAGCTCGATCAGTGTCTTGCCGTAGGCGCTCGCGCCGAAGTCGGCCAGCCGGCCTTCCTTGGCCTGTAGAATGGAGACGAGGTGGTCCCTCGCCTCGTCGAACGATATCATACCGTACTTGCGCGCAACAGCCATAATCCAAATTCCTCTTTCGGGAAACAGTTTATAGGGGCCCGGGTCCCGGACCCCCTATAAACTACATCGCGAGGTCCAGATGCCAGTACTCGACTTGAACATATCAGGATTCTGCAGGGCGACCAGCGTGCTCGTCCCGAACTTCAGCGTGCTCGCCCATGTCCAGCAGGGCATGTGGGACCCGAAGGCCGCAGGGAACGTCGAGCGTTCCGAGCTCGCCCAGGCCAACAGGCCGGTCTTCGAGCATACCGGGCGGCTAGGCCGCATCATGACATTCAGGAAGCAGAACTCGTTCAAGACCCAGAACCTCATCGCCATCATGCAGAGGGCGGCCACACTGGGAATGGGCGGCATCAACTTCACCTACTACACGACCACCTTCGACGCGTCGTCCAACCCGGTCACCCACGAGGACAACGCCCGCGTAATCGACAGGGCGTTCGACATACCCATGATGGGAGGCTTCGACCCGCAGACCGAGATGTACACGAGGCTCGGACTGCAGTTCACTACCAAGAAGGAAATATATATCAACATGGACCTGTTCCTGGAACTGAACTACCAGTCCCTGAAGGAACACGGCATCGTGCCCGAGTGCAACCCGGACGACCACGACCCCATCTACTCACAGAGGGGATACTCGAAGTTCAACTACCACGGGTACTCGGCCGGGCAGATCTACCCCAAGGCCGGCGACCTCCTGAAAATGCTGAACAACAACATCACCTACCAGATCACGAGCATCACCGACGAGCTCCCGGAATACGAGCCGTCCTACCGCAAGTACTGGTGGAAGGCGTACCTGGAAGTCGCCGTCGACAGCGGCCAGATCGTCTCCGAGGACGTCGCGAACAGCCCCGTCAACAAGCACTTCATCGACAACCTGTTCGGGCAGGCCTCCCTCGGGAAGGCCACCGACGGTTCTTCGACGGAGAAGGAGCTCACCGATTCGGCCGGCAACCCGCTCGCAATCAGGGACGAGGACCTCGCCAAGCTCAAGGACGCCATCCTGTTCAGGCCTCCCGAGGTCGACGAGTGCGTCAAGGACATCACTGCCGACCCGAACTACCAGGCATGCCCGGGACTCGGGAGCTGGTAGCTACGCAAAATTTACAAAAAATGCAAGAAAAGGCCGGCAAGAGTGCCGGCCTTTCTGGCTTAATTTTAAGAAATCCTTACTTCTCGGCCTTAGAGGCGCATTCGTCCACGGGCGCATCCGTGCCAACGGGATCACTGGGCTGGATGGCCTTCCTTGCCTTCACCCGGGCCCTGTACTTGGCCAGGGGGATGTCCTTGGCCATCCTGCGTCTGAGTTCCCCGTAGCCCGCGACCACGTTGTTCTTGTACTTGGGGTCGATTGACGCCGGGTCCATCCAGGGGGCGGACGTGTCCAGGCCCTCGAAGCACACCTTCATGGCGGAGCGGACGGCCTCGCACAGTCCGGTAGCCCCGCTTGCGTTCGCATAGTCGGTAAGGAATTTGTCGAATTTGGCGATACGTTCCTTGAGTTCCATGATACTAAACCTTCGATTCGTTTTAACATAGCTTATAGGATCGGGAAAATTTCCAGACCGGTATGTACCCGGAGAATTTCCGGCCCGATGCTATAAACTGGATTCTGAAAAACGGAGACGCGTGTCATGGCAAACACCACATATATTGAGAAGATCAACAATACCAAGATTTACGCCGAAAGGGCGAAATACACCGAAGACGGCGTGGAAATCGATTCCGCGCTCGGCGACAAGGCGGACAAGGTGTCCGGTGCCACGGAAGGCAACCTTGCATCCTTCAATTCCAGCGGCAACCTCGCCGACAGCGGTGTAGCCTCCGCCAACCTGGTCCATGACGCGAACTACGTACATACCGACACCAACTATACAGCCGCCGAGGCATCCAAGCTCTCCGGCATCGCCGATGGCGCCCAGGTCAACGTGATCGAGACCGTAAAGGTCAACGGCACCGCCCTCGGGGTGGCCGGCAAGGCAGTGGACGTCAGCGTGCCCCTCGCAGGTACGGCCAACCCCTCCATGGACGGGACCGCCAGCGCCGGATCGGCCACCACCTGGTCCAAGAGCGACCACGTGCACCCGTCCGACACTTCCAGGGAAGCCACTGCCAACAAGGACAGCTCCATCCCGGCCACCCCGGTCGCCGGTCACTATCCGACCACCGAAGCGGTCAAGGATTTCGTCAACAGTTCAGTGGCCACCAACACGGCGACATTCCGCGGCAACTTCACCCTTACTGACCTAGGCCTCGCCTATCCGGCGACTGATTCGGAAATCGCCGCCGCACTCGGCTCCCATACATGGCCGTCCGGCGGAAGCCCGACCAACAACGACTACGTGTACGTGGAAATCGCCAACTCGGCAACAACTGGTGTCGACGACGTGGTCAAGCGTTTCAAGTACAACGGTTCCGCCTGGTCCTACGAGTACTCCCTGAACAACAGCTCCTTCACCGCCGACGAGGTGGCCGCGCTGGAATCCGGGATCAACTCCACCAAGGTGGGCAGCTACGACACCCACCTGGACGCTACCAATAACCCGCATCATGTAACCGCCTCCCAGGTCGGACTCGGGAACGTGGGCAACTTCCTCGCGGTCTCCACCGAGGCCAACCAGGGCCTTGATGCCACCAAGCAGTCGAACGCCCGCGCGAACATCGGCGCAGGTACCTACTCCAAGGACGCCAACGGCATCCCGAAGACCGACCTCGCTTCAGGTGTCCAGTCTTCCCTCGGCCTAGCCGACACTGCCCTGCAGGCCATCGAGGCCGCCAAGGGATCCCACTATGACGAATACAGCGCAAGCGGCCCGGTGGTCACCGCGTCGACCGACACCACGACCAAGAAGACCACGCTGACCTTCGACTACATGCTCGGAAAGGTCGGCGCGACAGGTCCCCGGGGCGTGACAGGTCCTACCGGTGCGACAGGTCCTACCGGCGCAACCGGTGAAACGGGTCCCCAGGGCGAAACAGGTCCCCAGGGCGCAACTGGTCCCACTGGCGCATGCGGACCCAAGGGCGAAACTGGTGCGACTGGTCCCACTGGCGCATGCGGACCCAAGGGCGAAACTGGTGCAACTGGTCCCAAGGGCGCATGTGGTCCCAAGGGCGAAACTGGCCCAACGGGTGCATGTGGTCCCCAGGGTATCCAGGGTGTGACAGGTCCCACTGGCGCATGTGGTCCTCAGGGCGTGACAGGTCCCACTGGCGCAT